>Ga0070731_10000451_pt1 | contig 56502 bp, 46 predicted proteins | sample Coa_R1_2_FD_66448 | JGI IMG/M metagenome (GOLD analysis project Ga0070731, IMG submission 66448) | Surface soil microbial communities from Centralia Pennsylvania, which are recovering from an underground coalmine fire - Coalmine... | ecosystem: Environmental > Terrestrial > Soil > Unclassified ... | reverse complement strand
TGAAACGCCGTGGCCTGAGTGCCGGTCAACCCCCAATCCGTCGGCGTGCTGCTGATCGCCGAATTCAACTGCGTCAAAAAAGTGATCTTCGCCGCGTCGGTGCTGGGGATGAAATCGGTCCGCATAAGCCATGCTCTCCTATGATGTGGTTTGCACACAAATCATTGGTTTAACGTATCTTACATGAAGGAAAAGGTCTTAAAACAAGCGCTGAAAAAGCTAGACAAAGCCGCTCAGTCTAAAGACAAAGCCGCTCAGTCTAAAGACAAAACCGTTCCGTCTAAAGACTGCGCCGAATTGTCTAAAGACCAAGCCGCGCAATCTAAAGACAGCGCCGTTCAGTCGAAAGACTGAGCCGCGCGGTCTAAAGCCGGAGCCGTTCAGTCTAAAGACAAAGCGTCGCAGTCCAAGCCACGCGCCGTCCAGTCCAAGCAAAAAATCGCGCCCCGCGCGCCACGCCCCTACTTTGCCTCAATCAGCTTGAACGACTTGACGATGGCGTCGAAATCTTTGGCGAAAGCCAAACGTTAGCGCCCCGCGCAAAAACCCGCAAGGATGAAAAAAGCTCAGCCCGCCTTCCGCGTGGAGCTGCGGCGGCGGATCAGCCATTCGAGGATGAACCAGACGGCGAAAAGAATCGCCAGCGCAATCGCGGAGTCTACCGCAACGTTTACTTGGTACCAGCTTATGAATAAGCTGTCCGCGAGCCGCCACGAGTCACGTCTATTAATGAACTCCCGTTGTTTTTGCGCCAATTTTACGAAAGTCATGTTCATCAAACCGCCTCTTGAAACGTCGTCAGTGCAAAAGTTCAACGGCCATCCGCGTACCAAGTCCATCTCATAGAAATAAAAGAACGTTCCGTCCGGTCTAAGTTTTCCTATTTCTTCTCGTAGTTCCACACGCTCGCGCAGGTTTAATTGGAGTAACCCGCCCGCGACAAACATCATCACAATGGCCGTCGAGAGATGAATCTGAAAGCGCGCGCGGCGCGGAGGCTCAGGCATGTCTCACGCTCCCTTCCGCGCCGCGCGGCGGATAAGACGTTCGCAGAGAAACCATGTAAGAACAAGAAGTGGTAGCGCAGCAAGAGCATTAATAATAATTCCTTCAACGCGCCACTCCTCTTTCGGACCGCCAAAGTACTCCGGGGCGCGGTCTTTTAATCGATCCGTCCAAAATTCGAGAGATACATCACCTCTGTTCAATGAGGCCGGAATGGATGTATTAAGCATGTCAGTCGGCCATCCATAGCCAAATTGCCTTCTTCCAAACCAATACACTCCGGACTCGCTTCGTTGAAATTCCGATTCGCTTCCCTCGCGGTCCTCTGCCTTCGGCCATCCTAGATCAAGAATTAGACCACGTGAGTCGAGCAATCTGCGATGGGAATTTATCCACATCAACCCGCCCGCCACAAACATCAGCACAATCGCCGTCGAGAGATGAATCTGAAAGCGCGCGCGGCGCGGAGGCGAGTTCACTGTTCGCATTCTTTCGCATCAAACGGGCCTGAAAGGCCCATACATCCTAGCCCAGGGCGTAAGCCCTGGGTGCGCTCGCACCGCGAAACCAAAGCCCTGAAAGGGCGGCACAAACAGAGCGCGCACCGCATGTGCCGCCCTTTCAGGGCTATCTCAATCCAGGGGCAACTAACCCAGGGCTTACGCCCTGGGCTAAGATGTATGGGCCTTTCAGGCCCGATTCACTGCGCTGATCTTTACGCTGTTCTTTAAAAAAAGTACAGCGCAAAGAAAGGAAAAAGTAAAAGGCGAAAAGTAACGCCGGGGTTGCGCTACATCACTTTCACTTTCGGCTTCAGGCCGTATTTTTCGATGCGGCTGCGCAGCGTGTTGCGGGTGATGCCCAGCAGTTTCGCGGTCTGGAGCTGGTTGCCGTTGAGCTTCTCCAGCGCGCGGCCGATCAGCAGGCGCTCCATGTCTTCGATCAAGCTCGCCTTGCCGCTGCTGAGCAGGCGGTCGATCACGTTGTCCATGTCCAAATCCGTGGAGGCGGCCACCGCGACGGACACGCCGTTGGAACCGGGCGCGCTCACGTGCGCCGGCGCGGGCGCGGCGGCCGGCAGCGCTTCCGGCGGGCGCGCGGCTTCGGGGCCGAAGTCGAGATGATCGGGGCTGATGATGCTGCCGTTGCAGAGCACCATCGCGCGGCGCACGACATTTTCCAACTGGCGGATGTTGCCCGGCCATTCGTAGGCGCAGAGCGAGTCCATCGCTTTCTGCGAAATACCGCTGGCCTGGCTGGAGAGCGCTTCGCGGTGGCGCGTGAGAAAATAATGCGCGATCTCCGGAATGTCTTCGCGCCGGTCGCGCAGCGGCGGCAGCGTGATTTCCATCACGCGCAGGCGATAGTACAAATCTTCGCGGAAGCCGCCGTCGCGAATCAACTTTTCGAGATTTTGGTGCGTCGCGGCGAGGATGCGGACGTTGACGCGAATCGTCTCCGTGCCGCCGACGCGCTCGAAGGTGTTGTTTTGCAGCACGCGCAGGATTTTTGCCTGCGTCGAGACGCTCATGTCGCCGACTTCGTCCAGAAACAGCGTGCCGCCGTCGGCCTGTTCGAATTTGCCGAGCTTGCGCGCTTCGGCGCCGGTGAACGCGCCGCGCTCGTGGCCGAAAAGTTCGCCTTCGAGCAGATTTTCAGGAATCGCAGCGCAATTCACCGCCAGGAACGGTTTGTTTGAGCGCAGCGAATGCTGCCACAGCGCGCGCGCGACGAGTTCCTTTCCGGTGCCCGATTCGCCCCGAATCAGCACGGGGACTTCGCGCGGAGCGACCTGGCCGATTTTTTTGCAGACCTCGTGCATCGCGCCGGATTGGCCAATGATGCGGTCGGCCAAAGAGGAATGTTTCGGCGTCTTTTTGCCGGGCGATGAGTCCAGCAGTTCGCTGTTGACACGCTTGTTCAAGCGCGCTGAAAGCAGCGCTTTTCCCACGACGCTGTTGAGCGTTTCGGTTTCGAACGGCTTCATGATGTAATCGAACGCGCCGCGCTTCATCGCTTCGATCGCCGTCTCCGTCGAACCGTGCGCCGTCATGATCACCACCATTTGGCGCGGGCGTTCGGTGCGAATTTGTTTGAGCAAATCGAGTCCGTCGGAGCCGGGAATTTTGACGTCGAGCATGACCAAGTCGGGGTCTTCACCGCGCAGCGCTTCGAAGCCCGCTTCGGGCGTCTGCACGGCGGTGACGCGCCGGTCATCGCTGGAAAGCTGCCGCGCCAGCGAGTAGCACACGCCTTCGTCGTCGTCGATGATGAGGATCTTTTGCATTCGCTGCTCCCATTCCCTCTCAATATGCTCGCGTGGGACGCGTCTCCGGCGCGTCTACTTTCGGCGCGCCGGAGACGCGCCCTACATCGCCGCCGGCAGCAGCGCGCGAAACAGCGCGCCACGGCCAATGTCCCTGCGCGGCGACTCCACTTCCAGCCGCCCGCCGTGCGATTCGACAATGCGCTTGACGATCGACAGCCCAAGACCCACGCCGGTCTTTTTCGTCGAAACGAATGGCTGAAAAAGCTTCAACTGAACTTTCTCCGCCAGCCCCGGCCCGTCGTCGGCCACTTCGAGAATGGCCTCGCATCCCGCGCCCTTCGCGGCTTTGTTCACTTTCGTCCGCACACTCACGCGCCCGCGCTTTTCCACGGCTTGAATCGCGTTCAGCACCAGATTGTAGACCACCTGCGACAACTGCGTCGCATCGCCGCGCACCGGCAATTCCCCGTCGCACAGATCGATCGTCAGCCGTGTGCCTTCGCTGGCCGACGAGGCCAGCAGCAGCATCGACTCGTCCACCGTCGCGTTGAAATCGACGGTGGTCATTTCGGACGGCGCCACCTGCTGCCGCGCCGTGTTCAAAAAGCCCTCGACGATCGCTTCCAGCCGCGCGATCTGCTTGACGATCATCTCCGCGTCCTGCTGAGCGTTGTCCGAGAACTTCTCCGACTTGTAGATCGTGCCGAAGAGCATCTTGATGCTCGTCAGCGGATTGCGAATCTCGTGCGCCAGCCCCGCGGCCAGTTCGCCCAGCATCGAATGCTTTTCCGCGCGCCGCAGCGTCTCTTCGGCTTCGAGCATGTGCCGGTGCGCACGCGCGTTATCGATCGCCAGCGCGCTCGACAACGCCAGGTTCTCCAGCAAACTCAGGTCATGATCGTCGAAGCGCTTGCGCGGCCCTCCGAACACGCACAGCACGCCGAGCGGACTTTCCTTCGCCACCAGCGGCACTGCCAGGAGCGAGCGCACGCCCGCATCCAGCGACAACAGGCCGTTGTTTTCGCTCTGCACATCCTCGAAACTCAGCGCCTTCCCCGCCAGAATCACCCGTCCCAGTAGCGAGCCGGCAACGGGCACTCGCGGTTGGCTCCGATACTCGTCCGATCCGCCGTGACAAGCGGCCATGTCGAAATCGGTTCCGGCCTCGTTGAGCAGAAAGACCGAGACGATCTCGGCTCGGCATACCTTGCCGGTCAACTCGACGGCGCGCGCCAGCACTTCGCGCAAATCCAACGAACTGCTCAGGCCGCGCGCGACTTCGCCCAGCAATTCCAATTCGTCCGCGCGCCGCCGCGCTTCTTCGTAAAGCCGCGTGGATTGAATCACGCGCGCCGATTGCGCCGCCAGCGAGGTCAACAGCGCTTCGTCTTCCGACGTGAAATGATTCAGCCGCGCCGAATCGACCGAAATCACGCCGATGATGCGACCGCCGATTTTCATCGGCACCGCCAATTCGCTGCGCAGATTCTGCTGCACCGCGATATAGAGCGGATCCTTCTTGACGTTCCCCAGCCGCCGCGGCACGCCCGACTCGGCAACCCATCCGGTGATGCCCTGGCCGACTTTTAATCTGGTTTGAAAGATGCGTTTGTCTTTGAAGCCCTCCGCGACTTCCACGCGCAGATTGTCCTCATCGTCGATGAGCATGAGGCTGGCCGATGTGGCGCGCGTGATGCTGAACGCAGCTTTCAAGATCAGTTCAAGCACCTCCTTCGGCGATTTGTCAGCGCCCAGCGCTTCGGCAATGGGCGTCAGCGACGCCATGTCCACACGGTGAGCGCGCTGCGATTCACGCCGTTCAGGTTTTGGCAAGTTAGCTAGAAGATCCGGCGACTGTATCCGCAACGACTCCCTGCTTTCGACAATTCTGGCCATGCCTCCGCCTTCTGCTCACTTTGTAGCGTTTTGATCTCTATACAAATCAGCGGCCATATCCTGAAAATGTACCGCAGGCCATTCTCCCCATAGGCCACGAATTGCCTGGGTGCCTTTGTGTCCATTAGATATCATTGTGATCAAAATACAACAGCACTCCGCCCTCCTTAATTGAGCATTTGTGGCTGTTTTGAAATGAAAAGAGAAGCGGATTGTACCGCGGACTTACTGCGGTTTCACATCGCGCGAAAACAAGTGCCGGTTCGCATAGGTGTAATCCCACGCCGACCAAAGTGTCACCGCGGTCACCACCCACATCATGGTGTGAGCGACCGACGTGACTTCCGCGCCTTTGACCGTCGCTTCGTAGGCGACGCTTTCTTCGCCGAAAATGATTGCCATCAACAGCGTCAGGAAAATCGCCGAGCCTTGCGCGATGGCTTTAATTTTTCCGCTTGCTCGCGCGTGCACGAAGACGCGCCGTTCGATCCCGAACGCGCGAATGACGGTCACCAGCATGTCGCGATAAAACAGAATCATCACCATCCAGATCGGAATCCATTTTCCGTGCGCGTGGCTGGCGAACGCAAAGAAGCAGCTTAAGCGAAACGTGGAATCCGCATACGGGTCAAGGATTTTTCCAAAATCGGAAACCTGGTTGAGCTTGCGGGCAAGGATCCCGTCGAAGATATCAGAGACCTCGCTCAGCCACATCACGACGATGCACGCGATCAAGCCGGCGCGGCCACTGAGCGACGGCGGAAGGAAGCCCTCCGTGCCCGAACCAATGAAGAGGACCAAAAAAATGGGCGCGGACGCGAGGCGAAAGAGTGTGAGGATGTTGGGCCAAGTCATGCGGAGAGATTAACGGCGCAAGCGCGATTTGTCATTCGTCATTTTGTGGTGCAGGCGGCACGCCTGCATCGGACGGACCACTACCGTGGCTTGGCGCGACGTCCAAAAGATTGACATCATGCTGAGAATTCGGCGTCAAATGGGCATGGTTCTCATAGTGAACGCATGCAATAATCCAATTGGCGCGCGACTTGTTAATTACCTTTTCGAAGAGCCTCTTTTGAGGCGAAACGAAAAGGAGAATGGCATGTTTACTCTCGCGTTATTCACACCCATCGTCGCCGCGGCAGGCTGGTCGTTGCTGTATTTGCTGCTGGGCGGGAGCCTGTCGGGCGCCGTCGTTATTTTCATCGTGTTGAAGTTGTTGGGAAGATAGTTTCCCAACAGGGCGGCTCCCTTGAGCGCGCAGGTGAAAACCGGCGGGCGAGAGGGAGCCGCCATACGATGTTTAGAATAGTGTATAAATAAACGGCGCGGCGCCGCTGGCCGCGAGGATCAGCACGACACCCATCAACGCAAGCACGATCAGGATCGGCGTGAGCCACCACTTCTTATTGTTCTTTAGATAATCCCAAAATTCGGCGGCGAAACTCGGCGCGGCTTGCGTGGCTTGCGCCGCGAATGCGTTTTTGTCTTGATCGGGTTGCGTCATGGCCCGCCTCCTGGATTTGCTTCAATGAATACAATGCGCGCGCGGAATGCGCGGAATTAATACTGCTTGAAATAGCGTTTCGCATCCGCCGCGGGCGGTCTGGCAATCCAATACGACTCTTTCGAGCGGTCGAATTTGCGTTGCATGGAATCGTGGCCGAAGAGGCGCAGCAGCAGGCCGATGGGCGTGAGGATGAGGTAGAACGCCACCATCAATAGCATGTGCGAGATGACCCAACCGATGGGAAACGTGATGAACATCAATCCGATAAAAATCGGTTTGACGATTTTGGGCGCAAGCAGCCCCGCAAGTTCCATCGCGGCGGCGACGCTCCAGAACGACCCGACCAGCGGCGTGAGGCCGCTTTTTCGATAGATTAAAAACCCGGCAAGCACACAGAAAGCAGGGCACCAGAGGCAGGCGAATTGGCGCAGCTCGGTGCGCGAGGGGTTGCGGTTGATGGAGATCAGGGACAATTGAAAGTTCCTTATATAAACGTGCAGGCGGGACGCCTCCACCACGGGGTCAATCCAATTCGAACGCGGCCAGGTACGCGTCGATGTCGTGCTGCTTCGCATTCGGCTGATCTTTTTTCAGGAGCACGCAGCGTTCGAGGACGAGCACGTCCATGTTCGTCGCCATGAAACAGCGCAGGGCGTGTTCGGGTGTGCAGACGATCGGTTCGCTGCGGACGTTGAAACTGGTGTTGATAATCACAGGGCAGCCGGTTTTTTGCTCGAACGATTTGAGCAAGCGATAGTAACGCCCGTGGCGGTCGGCATCGACGGTTTGGATTCGCGCGGAATGGTCCACGTGTGTGACAGCGGGCAGCGTCGAGCGGATGAGTTTCAATTTGTCGAGGCCTTTCAACGCGGCTGAATTGCCGTTGGTGTCGATGCGCTGATTTTCGCGGACAGGTGCAACCAGCAGCATGTAGGGGCTTTGTTCGCGCGGGCGCGTTTCGAAAAATTCAGCGACGCGCTCTTCGAGGACCGATGGCGCGAAAGGGCGAAACGATTCGCGGAATTTGATTTTCAGGTTCATTACCGACTGCATCTTCGTGCTGCGCGCGTCGCCGAGGATGCTGCGGCTGCCCAGCGCGCGGGGGCCGAATTCCATGCGGCCTTGCAGCCAGCCGACCACGTTTTCGTTGGCAAGACTTTCGGCGACGAAAGCGCAGAGTTCGTCGTCGTTGTCGAAACTGCGGTAATTCGCGCCGGCTTTGTCGAGAAACGATTTCACGTCTGCGTCACTAAAACCGGGGCCGAGCAGCGAACCGCGCTGCGCATCGCGCGGCTGGACGGCGCGCGGGTTGTCGAGCAATTGGTGCCAGATTAGCAGCGCGACGCCGAGCGCTCCGCCCGCGTCGCCCGCGGCGGGCTGGACCCAGACATCGTCAAAGATGCCTTCGCGCACGATCTGGCCGTTGCCGCAGCAGTTGAGCGCCACGCCGCCGGCGAGGCAGAGGTTTTTCATTCCGGTGGTTTTGCGCACGTGCCGCGCCATGCGCAGCATGATTTCTTCGGTGACTTTTTGAATCGACGCAGCGATGTCCATGTCGCGCTCGGTGAGTTTCGATTCGGCTTTGCGCGGCGGCGCGCCGAAAAGCTTGTGAAATTTTTCGGAGGTCATGCGCAGGCCGTGGCAATAATCGAAGTAGCTTTGGTCCATGCGGAAGGAGCCGTCGGCTTTCAAATCGATCACATTTTTTAGAATAAGATCGGCGAATTTTGGTTCGCCGTACGGCGCGAGGCCCATCAGTTTGTATTCGCCCGAGTTGACTTTGAAGCCGCAATAATAGGTGAACGCCGAATAGAGCAGGCCGAGCGAATGCGGAAAGCGCAGTTCATGCGTGAGCGAAATTCTGTTGCCGCGGCCGGTGCCGAAACTCGCGGTCGCCCACTCCCCTACCCCGTCGATGGTGAGGATCGCGGCTTCTTCAAAAGGCGACGGAAAGAAAGCGCTGGCGGCGTGCGATTCGTGATGTTCCGGGAAAATGATGCGGCGCGTGTGCGTTCCGCCAAGGCCTTTGCGGATTTCGCGCGGGAGGTGCAGCTTTTGTTTAAGCCAGAGCGGCATGGCCATCAGAAACGATTTGAAGCCGCGCGGCGCGAACGAGAGATAGGTTTCGAGCAGGCGTTCGAATTTCAAAAACGGTTTGTCGTAGAAACCGACGAAATCGACCTGCTCGGGTTTGAGTTTGGCTTCGCTCAGGCAATATTCGATCGCGTTGGTCGGGAAATTGTCGTCGTGTTTTTTGCGTGTGAAGCGTTCTTCCTGCGCGGCAGCAACGATCTTGCCGTCGCGGATCAGCGCGGCGGCGGAGTCGTGGTAGAAGGCGGAGAGGCCGAGGATGGCGGTCATAACAGAAATTCAAAATTCAAAGTTCAAAATTGAAGAGACGCTTATTTCGCCAGCAATGAGGGCAGATCGTGCGCGAGCTTTTCGGCGATCTTCTTGTGCAGCTCCGGTTGCGGGTGGCCATCGCCGGGGACAAACCAGCGGTCGTAGTCGATTTCGCCGGGCGTGCCGAGCATGTTGCGGTAGTCGAGGATTTTGGCGCCGCGCTCTTTGCAAAAGTTCACGACATCGTCGGTGAGCGAATCCTGGCGGCCCGGGTAAACCAGAATGTAGAAGCCGTCGGATTGGAATTTCTTTTCGAACAGCACGCGCGCTTCGTCCAGCAGCAGCGCGCAGAGGCGCGCGTCTTTCTTGGTGAGGATTTCGCCGTGATAATCGCGCATGGCGTCCACGAGTTTGCTGCCGGTATTGGAGGGCTGTTCGGGGCGGTCGCAGAAGAGTCCTTTGCGCACCGGGCGGCCGGTGGATTCGTCGATTTCGTACCACGGAAATTTCTGCGCGAAAGATTTGACCGTGCGCGGCGTGCCGACGGCGCGGTTGATGTGTTCGTGATGAAACGAAAAAATCGCGAGCGCTTTTTTCTGCGGAACCTGCTTTTCGATCTCGGTTTTGAAAAGCTCGACCATCTGCTGCGGGCCGTAGCTGCCGACTCCGTAGTTGTAAACGGCTCGATCCGGCAACAGCAGCGCGGTTTGCCAGGGCATGGTTTGGTCGTCGTTGCAACAGAGGCCAAAGGTGTACGAACAGCCGATGAAGAGAATCGCGCGTTCGGGCGGCGGGCCTTCGGGCTTGGGTTGAATGCGGCGGCCAAATTCGTCGGTCGTATACGTCGCGTGATAAATGATTTTTTTATCTTTGTCGGTTCGTTTCGTGACGGTCACGCGCGTGTTGGGGCGGTGCTTGCGCGCGAAGTTTGGATCGTCTTCGTAGAATTTTTTCAATTCGGGGCCGGCATCGCCGGCGTCCGTAACGCCCGTTGTTTCAGGAATGATGACTTTGCGCGGCGGCGCGGGCGGCGTTGAATTTTTCGACGCGGGCTGCGTGCCGGGCGCGTCTTCGATGCTGACTTCGAGCGACGCCTGGCGGTTTTTGTCGCGCCAGCGCAGGTAATATTCGCCAGCGAGAGTTGCCGCGACGGCAAGCAGCAGCGCGCAGGTGAGGCCGAAGCAGAGCGCCGCCAATTGAGGGCGTTTGCGGATAAGTTGACGAAGCGAAGTCATGCGGCTTCCTGCGTTGATGACGCGCGTTCCAATGCAGCAGGCAGGCGCCTGCGTCCATGAGGCATTGGCTGGCGGACTCGATGATTGGGTTACACCACAGATAAAATGCGTTTCAGGTTTTGTCACGATTGTTGCATGAACAACGCCCTTCCCTTCACCCAATGGCGAAGCCCTCGTCTCTTCTTTACTTCTCATTTCAAATCGCTATCCTTGTCGCTCCGAACTCCATTTTTAATTTTGAATTTTTCATTTTGAATTTTAAACATGCTCACAATCTGTAACGAACCCGTCGCCCCTCTCACCACGCTGCGCTCCCCGCGCGTCTGGCAGACCATATTGAATCCGGAATTGCCCGGCAAAATCATGCTCTCGCACGTGCAGCTCAACCACGCGCTCGTTCATGAAGAGCAGCAGGATTTGGACAAGCGGCTGTTGAAGTTGTACGGCGCGGTGATCGCGAAATTCGCGGCGCTGCACGGGGAAAGCACGCGCTGCTTTCTGGTGCGCGCGCCGGAGAGCATCAATCTTGTCGGGCACCACATCAAGGATTTCGGCGGCTCGACGAATGGCATCGCCTGCTATGAAACGGTGTTATGCGTCTCGAAACGCAGCGACGGCAAAGTCTCGATCGCGCATCTCGAAGAACGCTTCGCGACGAGCGAATTCGAGTTGCTTGAAGGATTGCCGAAGGCGCGCGTGCTGGATTGGAAGGCACATGTCAGTCAGCGCGCCCAACCCCTCACCCCTAACCCTTCTCCCCCAAGGGGAGAGGGGAGTAATCGCGCGATACGCAATGCGTTGCAATATTACGTGAATCGCCACAAAGGCCCTACCGGCCAGATCGAATTGGCCATCCCCGGACTTAACATCGTCGTCGGCGCTATTTTGCCGGCCGGCTACTCATCGCACTCGCAAACCTCGCTCGCCGCCGCAGCACTGACCGCGATCATGGCGGCGAGTGGCGAATGGGGCCAGTTGCCGCTCAGCGATTTCGCGGCGTGGCTTGAAGAAGCTCAATCCGGCGGGCACGGGCGGCGCAGCGAGATTGGGCCGATTGTGTTCGGCATGGCCGGTGAAGTCGTTCACACTGATTGGAATCCCGCGCGCGCGAAGAGCAAATTGCTGCCGCATGGGTTCAGCTTTGTGAGCGCGCACACGGGCGTGAAGGCCGATTGCGCGCACGCCGCTGTTCCCCCCTCTCCCCTTGGGGGAGAGGGGCCGGGGGTGAGGGGCAGCACGCCCGTTGACGTCCTGAAAACGCCAGCGATCCGCATGACAACGACTTTCGCGGCACTCGCGCTTTACAAGCACCTCGCACAATCTGGCGATGTGCCGATGAGCGACGAGGATGTCTACCGCGTCGTTGCGCAAATTCCGGAACGCGCCACGCGCACGGAACTGCTCGCAACGTTCGCCGCTGAGCCGGGCCGGCGGAACGCCGGCGGGACAATCCGCGCCGTACTCGACGCGCATTTCAAGACGCATCCCGAACCGCCCGGCGGCTACAACTTGCGCGAGAAGCTTCTTTTCGTCCTCGCCGAAATGCGCCGCGCGGACCGCGCCGCGCAAGTCATCCGCGCCGGCGACGCCGCGGCGCTCGGCGCGCTGATGAACATCAGCCAAGCGGGCGAAGCGAATTTCTTTCACGATGTCGCGCCGATGGGGCGTATCGCGCAGACGCTCGCGATTCCGTCCTGCGTCAGCGACGAGGAAATGCTCGCCCTCGCCGATTCCGCCGAGCCGCTTTGGCGACAAACCGGAAAATCCGGCGCAAGCACGCCCGAAACGGATTTGCTCTGCGACATTGCATCCGGCGTGCCCGGCGTGCTGGGCGCACGCTACTGCGAACCGCAGCGCGTGGTCATTCTCTGCAAGACGGAAAACGTGCAGATTCTCAAAGACGAATTGATCTCCGGCTATTATTCGCCGCGCGGGTTGGCGGTAAATTTAGTGGAGCAGATTTATGCGTGTCAGGGCGTCGGCGTGCTGGCGGTGTAAGGGCTTCGCGCAAACTTTTTTGTGTGTGTCATGTAAAGAATTCGCAACGATCAAGCTTTTCGATTTTTTCTTGTTGCATTTGTCGAAAGCTGGATAGATTCGAGGTTGTTATTCCTTTTTGAAATGCGCCGTGTTTTCTCACGAGGTGTGTCTATGCGCGTTGAAATTGCCCCCCCCCCGCAAAAGATTTGAACTCATGTGCATCGCGGTTTTGATGGCGACGATGGGCGCCGCGCGGTCTCAAGATGTATCGCCGTCGACGCCGGGAACGAGCGACAATGTCGCGTTTAACGTGCATCTTGACCCGTGCCCGTATGACGATGACGCTTATTTTTACGTCGTCGTCACCGATCTAAACGACACTATTTGCGCGCTGGGATATGGCGCTGGAAGTGACGGGGCGGCGGATATTTGGACCGACGCCAGCGCTTACGGCGCGGGGTATCTTGCCGACGGAATCTACGGCCTTTGGGTGGGTAGCGACCCGGGCGACACCACTAACGATACGGCTTTGTTTCCTTTTGTTGTATTGACCAGCGGCGCGCAATTCGATTCGGTGAGCGCGACAAGCGCTGCGGCGTCGGTTTCCGCGAGCGCCATCGCACAGAATTTTCCAGATAGCGGCCTTGACGACGCGCTCGAATTCAACGACTGGACAGACTTCAACATTGACCTGATGACGGGCACGACGACAACCATCAACGTGACGTTCCTGAATATCCTCCCGGCGAACGACTTCGGCTTTTCCACAACCGGAGCCTTGATGGTTGAATCCTCGCTAGACGGCCAGAATTACACCAATGCTAACGTTTTATTCGACATGGACAGTAATTCGTTCTTCATCGAGAATTTCGACCTGAGCGCGTTGGATGACGGTCCGCACGTACTCTACATCCGGGCGACCGACTTGGCTTGGAATACGACGATCCACGAATACTGGTTCGTCACCGACAACACCCCGCCCATTGTCACCTGGTACGACGAGAACGGGAACCTGCTACACGACGGCGACACTGTCACCAACCAAGCCCTCTGTGTCACGGGTGCATTCTGGGATGCGGTTGGGCTGCCGAACATAAGCGCGTCGTATGGAACCTCTATCACCTGCACGGCTCACAATCTCGCGCACGACTGGGGCGAAACAATCTATGTCTCGACTTGGAACACGTCCACCGCCACGTTTTTCATCGCTAGTGGCGAGTACGACTTCGACTCGGTCGTCTTGACAGCGACAATCACCGACCTCGCCGGCAACATCGCGACATCCTCGATCACGGTCTACTACGCGCTTGCCCCCACCGTGATCGCCGTCTCGCCCATCGGCGCGCAATGGGTCACTACTTCCACTCCTGACATATACGCCATATTCTCCCTCTCCCCGGGCGGCACTCTAACCAACCAAACGCTCACTATAGACGGGGAGGCGGTGGATTCGTACATCAACGGTCCCGGCGTTTATGCGACAAACCCACATCTTTCAGATGGCGCGCACACGATTTCCGTGATTGCGGGGAACTACGTTGCGTCTTATTTCGAGGACTTGACGCCAGAGGACGGAGATGTATGGGCCTACAATACATTTATGATGCCCGCCGCGTATTCGTGGACGGTGAATGTGGACACGGTGGCGCCGACGATTGTGAGCGCGACGGTGACGGATGGGATCGTGACGCTGACACCTTCCGATGACACGAGCGGCGTTTCTTACATCGAATTTCACACATACGGCTGCGGGCCGGACGTTTCTGTTTATGCGCTGAACGGCAATCCGGCGACGATGGATGTCAGCGCGTTCGATCCGGGGTGGTATTTGATCGCTGGAAGTATTATCGATAACGCGGGAAACTCATACCGGTTCACGGCGACGATTGCGATGCCGGATGGTGCGGAGGGGGACGCGGAAGTAGACGGGGTCGCACAGGATACCACAGTGCAAGCGCGCATATATCGCACTACATCGCTAACCGATCCGCCCCTATATACGCCCAATTCGACGCCAGTTTTTCCGAAGGAGAGTGCTTGGGTTGGAGAAAAAATCAGGCTCTATGTCGTTTTGGTCGGAACTAACTCGCTTATCGAAACTTCATCTTGGGATCTGAATGGTGGGCGTGCGGTTCGAGATTATTATGCGGCCCGCACCTCAGGAGAGGCGACCCCGTTAACACATGGGGGAAACGGTATTGATTCAAATTTGGATTCCGAAGAACTCATTTTTTACTGGTGGGACAAGCGCACCCAAGACGAAACTATCAGTTGCCACGTAACGTTCGACGATGCCACGGAGTCTAGGGACCCGTCCGTCTCATTCGCGATATCAAAGCCGACGTGTGAATTCTCATTTGAAACCGGAACTATTTTCTATGTGGACAACCCAAACGCGCCGTATGTCGACCAGTATACCGGAATTCAAATGTTTTACGATACTCGGGGCCCGCGTGTAGCGCTTGGAGGTCCTATTTTAAATAAAAACACGCCAGTTGGAATTGTTGTTAACCCGACAATTAGCAATTTTAAAAGCACGGCGGATAAATGGGCAACTACGCAGGTAATCACGGCGGACAACGATGATGTTGGAGACTGTAGTGATGCGCCGACTGGAACAAAAAAACACGCGTATGTGGAATACTCCGCTTCAATGCTCAACTCGATCAAAACAGGCTTGCTCGACTTTGATCCCAATAAGCTCGGTGCACAGTTTCCATTATCGAAACTCGACCCTTTGGCCAAACCGATCGGCGCCGACTTAGAAGATTTTGATGGTCCACGAGAAACTCTAAAGGACATATATTCCGAGCTAGAGTGTCTTAGCGAATTTGACACGTACGTTATGTACCGTCCAGACGGTGACGATAACGAAAACATTTACGTTCCGCTTAAAGTCTGTTCCTGGTACGTATCTAAGCGTGTAGATAGGAATTACCATTTCTCGTTTTTCGGCAATATCTTTAAAATCTATGATTTCACTCGCGGCGCGGCGCCTCCGTGGGGATTCCTTCCTGACAGCAACGCTAGCGAGTTTGATTCATTTGATCCGACACAATTTCCAACATGGTATGAGAATTTTCCAGATAATCTTTTGCCCGAGCTCTTAAATCCAGAATGGCAATAGGCACGCACATCCCTTTTAAATCCTGACCGGAGTTGGAGGGCGTCCATGAACACGAGCCGCATCCTTTTACTAATTACCTTGATTATTTTTTCCGATTTAGCCCACGCGGTTGAATTAGCATTAACGTCGAGCGTTAATACCGGTTCAGCCGAATGCATACAAGGCGAATCAATTGAGCTTTGCGTTGAACTGAGGAACGAGTCAAGCGCGAGCGTTACGACCCGGGCGCTCATTGCATCCGATCTGGTTATTGAAGTATCAATCCTCGGTTTGTCCGGGAAAGTAAAACTAATTAGCAAGACAAATCTTGGACGTCAGTTTTTTGCTGCAGGGGATTTTGTCATACGCCCTCCGCTGCCAATAAGCATCGGCGCGGGGCAGTCGGTAAAGGAGACCATTTCGTTATCAAGCTGCTTTGATCTTTCACTGCAGGGACGCTATACGGTCGCCGTCAAATTCGACTCCGGCACAAGCGGGGTAATCGAGTCCACATGCAATTTTACCGTTATTACTCGCGCCGTAGCGAAGGAACGAAGCGACAAGGTGGCTCGGTCCAAAGCTCGAATGCTCGAACTCGATCTGAGTGGTATGGCGCGGCAACTTGAGAAGGGTGGAGTGGAGATTCCATTCAGCGAGCGGGAAAAAAATGTGCCTCACGCAATAAACGTAACATCGGGAATTACAAAGTTTGCACTCGGATCATCGCCGATACAAGTATCCTACGCGAATATTTCTGAGACGGATGCATGGGTTCTGAAGAAACCGAACACGTGCGGCGATATTTTGATCTCAGTATCATGCAGGCAGTGGAATGACCGGCATATGCCGAATGCTCTTTTCGCGAAAGTCAATCGGAAGAACGTTCACAAGTTCCTTATTTCCGCTCGCGATGAGCAAATGCAGATCAAACCGGGCACGTCGCACGAATTTGCTCTAGATATTTACTCCATGCCCATGGATTGGCAACCTGGCGTCTATGAATTATGGATTTACGACAACGGAGAGAAACTCTTTTCCAACAAAATCAAATTCCGTCTCGAAGCCAACACGAATTCAATTCCGCTTCTGACGCGCATGGCGATGCTTGAAACCGACAGCAAGGACCCGTACGAAAATCATCGCCGCGAAATCAAACGGGATTTCGCTCTGAAGTGGCTCTCGGCGACGTTTGACGACGTCATGGTCAACCCCATCACCGACCGCGACAACCAGCAGGTCTACGACGCCAAGATGGAGCAGAACATCTATTTCCTCAACCAATTCCTCGACAAATGGCCGGAGCGGAGCAAGACGCGCGAAACCGAGGCGCTCTTCCAGGTGCTCAACAGCGACGCCAAGGTCAAGCCGGATCTCGAGTCGATGAAGAAGGCCATCGAGGCTGGGCGCAACGCGCTCAAGCCGCAGCCGGTCACGCCGAATCCCTTACCCCTCACCCCCAACCCCTCTCCCCCAAGGGGCGAGGGGAGCACGGTGCCCGCGAAAGACAACGCGGTCAAGCCGCCGGCGCCGCCGGACGAGAATAAGTGATCGCGGCTTGCACGCGCGGCGAAGTGCGCGTTATACTGGCGCCCGTGCAGGCAGGGACGCCCGCACCACAAACCGCCTAAAGGCGGGACTACAAACGTGCGGACACTTGTTTCAAAATGAAAGCTTGCCTTCTGCCGGTCGTTCTTCTCTGTGCGTGCGCAGCCGCTGGGTCTGAAGACAGGGAGAAGCCGTCCCTTACCCCCAACCCCTCTCCACCAAAAGGCGAGGGGAGTAACGGCGAGACAGTGCCGCTCCCTGCCGGCCGCGGCTCGCAAGTGGCGGGGATTAATTATTATAATTTCCAGGACTTGATCAACAAAGCTGAACGCATCGTCCTCGGCGAAATTGGCGAGAAAAACGACGGGGCAGTGAGCATCAAGGCCATTGAGACGCTCAAAGGGCCGGCGCGCGATCCGAAGGCGATCACGGCGGAGACGATTCGGCGCGCTGAGGAATTGATGAACAGCGGCAAGAGTTCCGTGCCGGCGCCGCGCGGCGATCCGCCGCCGGAGAATGTCAACATCGCGGTGATTCCGCCCGCGGAGAACATGCTGCCGCCGGCGGGGACGCAGGTGATTTTTTTTCTGTGGGAAATGGAAAAAGGGAAGAGGGAGGAGGGAGGAGGGAGGGGAGAAACGCAGAAGGGCGCCGTGCCGACGTATCGCATCAATCATCCGCAGTGCATTTATGAAAGCAGCGTGTTGCCGCAGGTGAGGGTGGCGCTGCTGAAGCCGCGTTCGATTGCGGACGGACGATTTTTGCGGGAGCGCGATGCGCAGGCGGCTGGCCGCGCGGCGCAGCGGAAGATGGATGAGGAATTGAAGAAGGCGCTGGCGGAACCGGTGCTGGGGCTGGCGATCGAATGCGTGCGGCCGCATTTGCTGCTCAAAGGCGACAACAGCTTCATGATCAGCTCGAATCTGCTCAACACGTATTCGAAAGAGCTGGCGGTCTACGACGGACCGGCGGCGGCATACGGAGTGGTGATCCGCGCCAAGGATGCCGCGCTTGAGACGGCGCTGGTGCTGCACTTGAACTCGTTCGACGATGTCGATCCGGCGGCGTTGAACATTACGAGCTTGACGGATTTCGACAGCATCTCCGGAAATGGGCAGCTTGCGCGCGATCACAAATTCGAGGCGCAGAAGTATCCGGCGCTGAAAAACTTGAGCGGCGATTATTTGGTGCGGATGTTCTACACGAACGCCAAGGACGGAAAAAAAGACGGGTTAAGCGCGCCGGCGTGGACGGGGACAGTGATCTCGGCGGAGATACCGTTGCAATTCAAGAAAGCTAATCCCTGATTACGCAATGTGCACTTTTGCAAACGTCTGTTCCAAAATCGCCGAAAAAGCGGGTGCACCTACTATAATATATCTCTTCGTATATCAATGATTTATGAAAGCTAAGTCACATTGTGCAATTATTTCTAGGCTTTTGATTTAAGAAGACTTGCGCGGCTCCCATTTATGGAATATTATGCAAAGCGGGAGGACAATGTGCATATGTCGCTGGCACCAATACATCGTTACATCGGCCGAATCATCCATCTCATCCGCAAAGAAAAGGGGATGCGGCAATCCGAGCTGGCTTCGCTGACCGGCCTCAAGCAGCCGAACCTGTCGCGCATCGAGAACGGGCTGGTTTCGCCGCGCCAAGTCACGCTGGAAAAGATTGCGCGCGCGCTGGATGTGGAAGTCAGCGTGTTCTTTAGCGAAAGCAAAGTGCAGGAAGTCGAGCGCAAATGGGCGGCGTCGCTGGGCCCCAAGCACGCGGCGCTGATGCTTTCCGGAAAGCTCGAATCCGTCCCGCTGATCACGACCGGCGCCGGCTATCCGACGCAGATTTCAGCGCTGGGCGAACCCGAAGGCCAGATGGAACTGCTGCTGCAGTTCCCGCCGCTTGTCGGCGAATCCGAAGAGGGCCACCGCTTTGCGATGCGTGTCCACGGCGATTCGATGCACCGTATGGGCATCGCCGACGATTTCCGCCCTGGCGAAGTCGTGGTCTTCTCCAGCAGTTTCGAAGTGCGTTCAGACGATTTCGCTTTCGTCATGACCCGCGACACCGGCACATTCTGCAAGGTGCATTTCAACGGCGGCGACTCGATCGATCTCCTTTCTCTCAATCCCAATTACCCCGAAAGACACATACCGAAAGCGGAGGTTCGGCAAATGTGGAAGCTGGTGCGGCACGTGCGCGACTGTGTGGGAGCGTTGCATTAACAGAATATTTGTAGTGAAAAATAAAAAAATCGTTTAGTATTGGTCGTTCAAATGTTACGTTTTGGACCTTCTGCGCGGGTTGCCCCGCTATAAGGGCGCAAAGATTGTGCTATGAACGATATTTATGCCTTAACCGCCAAGTTGGCGTCTCACTTGGATTCCAGCCTTTCCCCGCCAGAGCTTGATGCCCTCAAGGCCCAACTTGAGCGGCTCGGCCTCGAAAATCACTTCTTCAAAACGATCATCGACCTGATGTCCGATCCCGTTTTTTTGAAGGACGCGAAAGGCAATTATCTCTGGGTCAACAAAGCCGTTGCGCAGTGGCTGCGTGTCGAAGATCCCGCCACGTTGATCGGAAAATCCGCCGACGACATCGTCGATAAAGTTCAAGCCGAGACCATCAAAATCGAAGACGAGGGCATCATTGCCGGCGGAAAACCCATCCTCGACAAGTTCGAATCTGCGCGCCGCGGCGACGGCGCTGAAGTTTGGGTATCCATCACCAAAGCGCCGCTTGAAGACGCCGCCGGCAACCGCGCGTACATCGCCGGTTTCCGGCGCGAAGCCACTGACCGCAAAAAGACGGAGGAACTTCTTCACGACATTGTCTCCAACGCGCGCTGCATCCTCTGGACGGCGCGCGTCAAAAAAATAGAAAAGTCCTACAAGTGGCAGCTCAACGTCCTCTCCTCCAAAATCGCGCGCACGGAACTGGGGCTCAATCAGGACAGCAATGAACTTTGGCAGGGCCTGGTCAGCGCCGCCGAATCCAAGCGCATGAGTGACACGGCAGTCAGCGCGCTGCGCCGCAACGCCGCCGGTTACGAAAACGAATTCACCATCAAAGGCCTCGACGGAACATCCCGCAACTTGCGCGAAGTCGTGCGCATCACGCCGATCACCACCGCCGAATGGGCGCTCGTCGGCGTGGCGATGGATGTCACCGAACAGGAGCAGGCCGAGCAGGAATTGCAGAAGTCGCTCTCGATCGTGAGCGCCACGATCGAATCGACCGAAGACGGCGTGCTGGTCGTCAACAAGCAGGGCAAGATCATTTTCTTCAACACGCGCTTCGCCGAAATGTGGGGCATCCCCGAGCACATCATTCTTTCGTGCGACGACACGCAAGCGCTTGAATACGCCATGAACATGCTCGTCGATCCCGGCTCCTTCATGAAGAAAGTCGAGGAAGCTTACTCGCAGCCCGACGCAATTTTCTACGACATCCTGCGCTTCAAAGACGGCCGCGTCTTCGAACGCCACTCGCACCCGCAGCGCACGGGCGGCGAAGCCGCCGGCCGCGTGTGGGTCTTCCGCGATATTTCAAAACGCACGCGCATGGAAGAACAGCTCGCCGCCGTCAACGCGCGGCTTATCAAGCTGGTCAAGGAAGACACGCTCACCAGCCTGCTCAACCGCCGCACCGTGCTCGAATCCGCCGAACTCGAATGGTCGCGCTGGCAGCGCACGAAAAAACCGTTCTCGGTGCTGCTGATCGACATCGACGATTTCAAGAAAATCAACGACAAGCACGGCCACATCACCGGCGACCGTGCGCTAAAACTCATCGCCGACGCGCTGAAGGAGTCCGTGCGCGGCCTCGATTTCGTGGGCCGTTACGGCGGCGAAGAATTCATCGTGATCCTGCCCGAAACGCCGTTGGATGGCGCGGTCGTGGTCGCCGAAAAAATTCTCGAAAGCGTGCGCAAAGTCAAACTCATCGCCGGCGCCGTTCAACTCCCCATCACCGCCAGCATTGGCGTCGTCGCCACGACTTCGCAAGACAAAGACATCGACGCGCTGATTCACCGCGCGGACGTTGCGATGTACGCCGCCAAGCGCGGCGGCAAAAATGCGCTGCGGACGAAAGAAGACGCGCCGGAGCCCCGCATGTAAGTAAGCGGCATTTTTTGCAACACTCTAGTTTGCAGAACATCGCCTCCGCTCGCCCTTTGCACACGTTCCTTCATTTAAAGTTTTATTCCTCAAACTCGCGCGCTTTTTCAACCCGCTCCGCACACCAATTGCGGCGCGTGCGCCTCGGTATTTTCGGGCGCGCCTCTTCGCTCGTGTCGCCCCCATATCCTTCGCCTCGGATTCGCAATTATGAAAGTATCATTTTCTGATTTGCGAAAAATAGCGAACTGGAAGCTTCTGCGTCCTGCGGCAATTGTCGTCTTTGCCCTGCTGGCCGCGATACTGACGCTCTACTTCATTCTGCGCTCTTTTGAGAATGCCCAACTGCATGCCTCTCAGGCGCTGCTTATCGCCGGCCTGATCGTTACGCTTGCGTTCGGAGCCATGACCTTTGAACTCGCGCGGCGCCGGCAGGCCTTGCACCGGCTGGCCCAGCTCAAAAACGAGGCCGACGAAGCCGCTATCGCCAGCGAAGCGCGCTATCGCACACTTTTCGAAAGCATCGCGCAGCGCAAGCAAGTTCAGGACGAACTCGAACGCAGCGAGGAGCGTTTCCGCAAAGTTGTCGAAGACGGCCCGCTCGGCATCGGATTGCGCGACCTGAATGGCAATTTCTTCTTCGCCAGCAAACGACTGTGCGAGATGTCCGGCCGCACTGAGGAAGATTTCAGAGTTAAGGGCCTCAAAGAAACGTCATTGCCCGAAGATTTCTCCATCGACCAAGCGTGCAGCGCGCGGCTGCTCAAAGGCGAGATCGAACACTATACGTTTGAAAAGCGGCTGCTGCGCAAAGATGGCACGCACCTCTGGGTCCAGAAGACAGTCTCCTTGATGTGCGCCAACGATGGTTCCCCGCTTTACTTCATCGCCATGCTGCACGACATTGACGCGCGCAAGAAAGCCGAATTGGAACTCGAACGCCGCCGCGAAAGCCTTGAAAACGCCATTGTGGAACGCACCGCCGAGCTTCAGCTCAAGAATGCGCAACTGGCCTCCGAAGTCGTCGAACGCACGCAGTCCGAAGAAAAATTGCGCACACTTTCCCAGGCTGTCGAAAACAGCGCCACCATGGTTGTGATTACCGATTCAAAAGGCCTGATCGAATACGTCAACCCGACTTTCGTTCAAACCACCGGTTACACGCGCGACGAAGTCGTTGGCAAATCTCCCAAAGTCCTCAGTTCGAAAACACATGCCGCTTCGTTCTACGAAAATATGTGGAACACCATTCTGAGCGGCAATAAATGGCGCGGTGAATTCCTCAATAAGCGCAAGAACGGCGAACTCTACTGGCAGGCCGCCGCGATCGCGCCGATCTACAACGCCAAAGGCGTCATCACGCATTTCGTCTCGGTCATGGAAGACATCACCGAACGCAAACGCCTCGATGAGGAGTTAAAGAACGCCAAGGAGACCGCCGAAGCCGCCAATCGCGCGAAGAGCGCGTTTCTGGCCGTGATGAGCCACGAAATTCGCACGCCGATGAACGCCATCCTCGGCATGAATTACCTGCTGCGACACTCGCAGTTGACGCCCAAGCAGGGCGAATACACCGCGCGCATCGACACCGCCGCGCGCAACCTGTTGGCGATCATCAACGACATCCTCGATTTCTCCAAAGTCGAAGCCGGACGCATCGAGCTCGAATCGATCGAATTCAACCTCGAAGACGTGCTGAATAACCTCGTCCACATCAGCACGCTGCAAGCGCAGCAAAAAGGCCTGGAACTCAAACTCATCATCGCGCCCGAAGTTCCCTGCGCGCTAGTCGGCGACTCGCTTCGCTTGGGGCAGGTCTTGTTAAATCTTGTCAACAACGCCGTGAAATTTACGCGCAAGGGCGAAGTGGAAATAACGGTTGCGCGCGAAGCATCCAGCGACCCCGCGCTCGCCGCACTCAACTTCAGCGTGCGCGACACGGGCATTGGCATTGCGCGCGAACAGCTCGCTTATATTTTCGAACCCTTCGGACAGGCCGATACTTCCACCGCGCGTCACTATGGCGGAACCGGTTTGGGCCTGGCCATCTGCAAGCGCTTTGTTCAACTCATGGGCGGTGACATAAAAGTGGATAGCGAAGAAGGCGTTGGCTCGCACTTTAGTTTCACCCTGCCCTTCAAGATATCGGCCTTCCAAAACAATCCGCGCTCGATTCCCCGAGCCAAATCCGTTCAATTGAAGCAGATCGATCACAGCATCCTGCGCGGCGCGAGAATTCTGCTCGTCGAAGACAACGAAGTCAATCAGCAGGTCGCCGTCGAAATCCTCACGATGGCCGGCTGCGACGTAACGGCAGCGCCCGACGGCGCCGCCGCGCTCGCCATCTTAAGCAACGCCGGCAATGATCATGCGTTCGCCTGCGTGTTGATGGATTTGCAAATGCCCGGAATGGACGGCTACGCCGCCACGCGCGCCATCCGCGCGCAAGAACGCTTCGCCAGTCTTCCCGTGCTTGCCATGACCGCCGACGCCATCTCCGGCGTGCGCGAATCCTGCATCAAAGCCGGCATGAACGATTATCTCTCGAAACCGATTCGCCCGGATAAACTTTTCGCCACGCTTGCACGCTGGGTGGCCCATGCCCGCAGCGGAGTTCCGCCCAACGCTCGTCCGGCGCACGAATCGGCGCAGGATTGGACCGTCTCGCCGGTGCCCACGCCCTACCCCGCTCCGCGCGACGAACCGCCCGCGGTCGATTTCAAAACGCCCTTGAAGCAGATGGACAATAACCACGCGCTTTTCGCGCGGCTCTTGCAGCAGTTTCAGCAAAAATACGCCAACGCTGATAAGGAGATCGCGGAGGCCATCGCGCGGGGAAACCGCAAAGACGCACTCGCTCAGTTGCACTCGCTCAAAGGCGTCTCCGCCACACTCGGCTTCAACGCCGTCAGCCGCGCCGCGCGCCACTGGGAAGCGGAACTTAAGTCCGACGCGCCCGAATCCAACGGCGCCTGCGCGCAGATCCAGGAATCGTTGCGCGAAGCGATGGCCTGCATCGCCGTTAAACTCGACGGCGATCGGTAGTTCACTTTTACATTAACTTCGCGTGGTGTAAACGATGCTGACGTGCGTTTCCTTCAGCACCTTGTCGCTGCGCGCGGAGAAGAACCACGCCCGTTTGCCGTCGTCGGTTTTCAAGTTCTCCTGGCGCACGCCTTCTTCCTTATCGTCCACGTGCTGAGTCTGCATCTTCGCTTCGGCGAATCCGGCCTTTATAAAGGCCTTCTTATAAAAATCCGTGACTTCATCCACGGACTTGGGCGTTGTGAAATGCAGCGTCACCGATTCGACCTTTTCAATGACCTCCGGCTTCGCTTCAGGGAATGCCGGCACCCAGTCGGGCGTCTTGATCTCATCCGCCGCGCGAATCGCTCCCGCCAGCAACACGACCAGCGCCAGCATGCCACACGTCATCGCCTGTCTCATGACCGTCCTCCTATGGGTTGAAGCTGAATTTGTCTGTGCGATGGGGGAGTAGCGTACACGGTTGTTGAGAATGTTCAAACAACTTCAGTGCTGAGTCCTGAGTGCTGAGTCCTGAGTAAGAAAGCGCGAAGCGCTTTCGCTGCCGTTCTCCCCTCTCCCCTTGGGGGAGAGGGGCCGGGGGTGAGGGGTGGCGCGGCGTTCAGCACTGAGGACTTCAATTTACTGCGTCACCGGAATCCAATTTGTTGTGCTCACCGATTTGATGAAAAGGAACTGCAGCGCCTTCCCCGGACTGATGCTGACCGTCGCGGACGTGTTTGAGATGGTAATTTGTCCGGCGCTGTTATTCACCACCCACACCGTCGCCCCATCCACCACCGGCGCCGCCACCGGCAGCGTCACTGCGCCCGCGGTCGTGACCACCAAATACGCGCTGTCCACAATCCCGCCGGAAACATAGTTCGCCGTCGAACTCAACGCCACCGCGCCGCCGGTCACTTGCAGCGCCGTGCCGCCCGTGTTCGCCGCCGTCGAAACTTGGATCCCCACGCCCGCCGTGGCCGAAGTGCTCGACACGCTCAGCGTCGTGCTGGGACTGTTGGTCACGACCTCCACCGTGTTCGCGGTGTTGGTGGCGAAGGTGTTCTGAAAATGCGCCGCGATCGAGAGCGTGCTGTTGATTCCGCCAAAGCCAAACACGCCGAAGCCGCCGTTGGCAACCGAATAACCGAAGACGCCCGCGCCGTTGGCAAAATTCACGCCCATCACCGCGCCGTAACCCGTGGACGCCAGCCCCAGCACGCCGGGCCCGACTCCGTTGTTGTTGCCCTGCACTCCGGCGTTGATGTTGGCCGTGTTGGTTGAATTCGAGGTGCCGAAGACACCGTCTCCGCCGGCGGATGTCGCGTCGATCCCGTCGCCCGTCCCGCTGTGCGTCACCATCATCCCCGCCATCGCGTCGCCCGCGTTCGACATGCTCAGCGTAAGCCCCGACCCCGTACCCAAGCTGCTGATGCTGACCGCCGCAGCTGTCGTCGTGGCGCCGTTGGATTCGAATACTGCCGCCGATCCCGTCCCGCTCGCCACGCCATGCACGGACGCGCCAGTCCCACTGCCGCGCCCGATCAGCGCATCGCTCGCATTGGCCGTATTCAAGACTTCGAACACGCCCGCGTTTCCCGTGTCTGACACGCCCTTCTTTCCGTGCACGCCGATTCCCGTCGCGCTTTGGCCCAGCACACCGTCGCCCGAGCCAGTCGTTTTGCCTACCAGCGCGTTGCTCAGCGCCTGATTCATGTTGATTGCAAACGAACCGGCGATGCCGTCGCCCGTGTTGCTCACGTCCACCAGCGTCGTCGTGGAATTGGCCGTCGCCGCGACGGGAACCGAGAGCGCCGAGGCGGCCGGCGTGGAATAAACCAGCGCGGTGCCGTTGTACACCAGCGCCTGATTCGGCTGCGCGCCCGCCGTGCTGATTTTGTCCAGCGTGACCGTGCCCGCCGCCAGATCCGAACCTTGCACGCTGCCGGCCAGATTCAATTTCGAATACGCAATCCCCGCCGTCGGGCTGATCTTGGCGTCGGTCAGCGTGTTGTCCTGCAAATCGGCGTTGACCACGCTGCCGGTCAGCGCCAGTTTCGAATAGGCAATCGCGGCGCTGGCGTTGATCTCCGCATCTTTGATTTCGCCGTTCTTGATGTCCGTGGCAACGATGTTGCCCGTCAGATTCAATTTCGAATACGCAATCCCCGCTGAGTTGCTCACGTTGATATCCGTGATCGCGCCGGCTTTGATGTCCGTGCTTGCGATGCTGTTGCCCAGATTCAATTTCGCATACGCAATCGCCGCCGTTGGGCTGACATTGGCATCGACAATTGTGCCATCCTTGATGTCGCCGGTGGTGATGCTGTTGGCAAGATTCAATTTCGTGTATTCAATCGCCGCGCTGGGACTGATGTCCGCGTCGATGATCGTGCCGTCCTTGATGTCGCCGGTCGTGATGCTGTTGGCCAGCGCCAGCTTTGTATACGAAATCGCAGCAGCCGCGTTCACCGACGCATTCGTGATCGTGCCGTTGGCCACGCTGTTCGTTGGTGGAACCGGCTGGTACTGCACGCCGCCCGTGCCGTCGGACGTGAGCACGAATCCCGCGGAACTTTGCCCGGAACTCATTTTCACGGCGGTCACCGCGCCGTCGGCGAGTTTCACGGTCGTCACCGAACCGTCCGCCAGTTGCAGCGATCCCACGCCGCCGTTGCCGACCTGAAGCCCGGCGCTCAAATCGAACGTGGTGATGATGAATGCCTGCGAAAGAATCGAAATCGTGCCTTTCGATCCGGAACTTGACGCGCGCAGTATTGCGCTGGAACTGGGTGTCGCCGGCACCACGAAATCCAACTCAAAATCCTTCGTGTTGGTCTTCGTCGGCCCGGCAATCGTGCCGACGGAACTGAAGGTCTTGCCGCCGTCGGTACTCAATTCCACCAGCACATTGCTTTTGAAGCTCCCGCGCGAAATGTGAATCTGCCGCAACTGGCCGGCAATGTAGACTTCGCCGCCGCTGGGCGCCGAGAAGAAATCGACCGCCGCGCCATGAACGAATCCCGCGATCCCGACTAGCAAAGCGGCCAGTGCCAACCGAATCGATGTGCTGCGCAGCATGGGAATACCCTCACCTGGTTTAGTTGCCGATTAGTGAAGCACGAATGCATCGGGCTTCCAATTAATTTTGACGCTTTATTCGTTAAAGGTAATGCGTCGAAACCTCGGACTGTTGTCTGAAATTCATCGCACTCCGAACTTGGGACTCAGGACTCACCACTCAAAACTCAGCACTCGACCACGTTTGACTTCATCCCCGCTTGACCTAAACTACTACACCATGTCAGAATCCCGCTCGCGCGCCCGCGAATTCCCGCATTGGCTGCGCAAACCCTGGCCCGCGCACTACGATCTGCGCACGCATCGCATCCTCGGCGATTTGAAACTCAACACCGTCTGCCAATCCGCCGAATGTCCCAACTTGGGCGAATGCTGGTCGCGCGGGGCGGCGACGTTCATGATTCTCGGCGAAAGCTGTACCCGCTCCTGCAATTTTTGCGCCGTCACCACCGGACGCGGCGAATCGCTCGAATCCCTCGCCGACGAGCCCGCGCGCGTCGCGCAAGCCACCAAGCAGTTGGGCCTCAAACACGTCGTCGTCACCAGCGTCGCGCGCGACGATCTGCCCGACGAAGGCGCGGAGCATTTTGCGCGCGTCATTCGCACTCTCCGCGCGTATTGCGGGCCGGAACTGGTGATCGAAGTGCTGACGCCCGATTTTCACGCGCGGCGCGAATGCATCGAAACCGTGCTGGCCGCGCAGCCCGATGTCTTTAATCACAACATCGAAACCACCGAAGCGCTGCACCGCGAAGTCCGCCCGCAAGGCAACTACCGGCGAACTTTGAGCGTGCTGGCTCAAGCGAAGCAGCTTGCGCCGGATGTGGCGGTGAAGAGCGGCATGATGGTGGGGTTGGGCGAAACGCGCGACGATGTTTTTAACGTGATCGCTGACCTGCGTCAAGCGGGCTGCGAGATTCTGACCATCGGCCAATACCTGCAACCGTCGAAGACGCACCTACCGGTGCGCGAGTACATTCATCCGGACGTGTTTCAATCGTACGAATCGTACGCGCTTTCCATCGGTTTTCGCGCGGCCGCGTGCGGGCCGTTTGTGCGGTCGAGTTATCAGGCGGAGAAAGTGCTGGAGCATGCGCTGGAGTGATTCATCATTTTATTAATTTATCGTATTCAGCGTGCGGGCCTATCCAAAACCAGATGATCTCGTGCCCATCGAGCTCTCCCACCGCACGGTAATCGATGCTGATGCGCACCGAATAGACGCGGTCTTTCTTGTTGACACACTTGAATTGCAAACTGGGGTGATTGGGATTGTCTTCGAAAAGAGCATACGCTTCGCGCGCTTGCTTTCGAATTTCTCTGGGGAGGTCTTTCATCAACGCTCGGAATTTCCGAGTCGTATGCGATGGGATCAAATCGATTTTGGATCCAGCCGGCGCGTTTTGCCGGCTCGATGTTCTTCAACCGCCTCGGCCGCTAACCGGCCAAGCAGGGACTGCGTCTTTGCAAATCGCGCGTCCCATTCCATATCGGACTGCAATTCCTTCAGTAGAATCTCAGCCATCGCATCCTGGCGGGCGGTGGGAAGTTTTGCCACTTTTTTGACGGCATTCGCAAGCAATTTTGTCATGGAATCTTCAAACACACAGAGCAAGTATTATCGCGGTTTTGTTCTTCGAATTCAACTATTTCATTCTTGCATTTCCGTGACCGATAATAGGATGAGTTTGATGCAAATTCAATTTGCCAATCCAGGAGGCATCCCATGTCCACGCTGAGAATCATCATCCTCATCGCCCTCATCGCCGCCGGCTTCCTCGTCATCACTCAGAAAATCCGCGCCAAAGCCACGCCGCCGCCGTCGATCGCGAAATTCAACAGCGTGATCGACAAGAAAAAACCAACCTTCGCCAAAGCCGGCCAGGCGCCCATCGCCGACGGCACGGGCGGCGCGGCGTGGGCAAATGTCAAAGGCACCGACCTCAATAGTTCGCCCGCGTCAAGCGGCATGGTCCTCCAAGCCGACGGCAACGGCGCCGCCGCATGGACCAGCCTGATACCTCCTGTCCCGCATCCGACTTTTCTTCAAGCATATTACAAAGCCGGCAACGGCACGGCAGCGAACACGTTCACCGTACCCGCGGGCGTCACGTCCATTTTGATTGAAGCCTGGGGTGGCGGCGGCGGTGGCGGCGGCGGCGGCGGCGGCTCGACAAGCATTGCCGGCTTCGGGGCCAACGGAGGCAGCGGCGCAACGGGGCTGTACATCCGGCAGGTTGTCGCCGTTACACCGGGCAGCCTTACCATCACAATTGGCGGAGGCGGCACGGCCGGCACTGCGGGCGCCGCAGGCTCAAACAGCGGCACCAATGGCGGGCCCGGCGGCTCCGGCGGCTCCACAACTGTAGCGGTTACGGGTGGCGCGGCGATTCTCACGGCTGCCGCCGGCGGAGGCGGAGGAGGAGGAAACGGAGCGAACAATGGAACCGGCGGCGGCACGGGCGGCACCGCGCCAACCGCGGGCACTGCCGGCTTTCAAGCCGCGCTCCCCGGCATCGCAAATTCCGTTGCAAACGTCTTTGTCATGACGCCCGCTTCCATCGGCTTCGGCGGCGGCGGCGGCGTAGCCGGCTTTACCACCACTGGCACCGCGGGCGTTCCCGGCGGCGACGGGCTGGTCATCATCAGCTATTAGACTTCATCATCGCTCATTCGGCCCAAACACAAAGGGATCCTTCCAGCCCTTGGAAGCTTCGCGGTACAGTACTTTGATCGATTCGCGCTTGGCCTCTTTCACGCCCTCCACGCTCTCCGGATCGTCCGCGATCTTGATCAGAATGCCGTAGTCGTAAAGCTCGTCGTTCTTTCGAAATGCATCCATCGCATCGTCGCGCAACAGCACGGTGCGGCCGTTAATATGCACGCGCGTGTAGCGAGTCAGCAGGTAATGCATCGAAAGCTTTTCGCTTCGATTCGGCGAAAGTGCGTAACCGAAACCGCTGGGAAGATAGAGTTTCTCGCCGTCCGTCAGCACTTCGCCTTGCTTGAAGTTGTTATCGATGGGCGAGCGCGGCATGCCCACGTCGCTGTAGGAGTACAGGCTGAACTCCGCCTCGCCAAAGCTCGACTTGCGCAGCCACAAATACGTGCCCGAAAACCCCGCGACCTCCGATGGCTCCGTGTAAACGCCGAACCACGATTCCTGCGATGCGGACGCCGGCCGGCAATAATCGGAGTTGATAGAGTGGTTGCAATACGCGGCGGTTAAAACCAGCATGCAAAGCGCGATCGTCCATCGAAACCAGTTCATGTTCCCCTCCGCGGCCGCGTTGTTTGTAGTTCCGCCTTTAGGCGGAAGCCCGTAATGCAACGTGACGCCATTTCCGCCTAAAGGCGGGACTACAAACATTCCGATTCAATAATCGCGGCCATTTTGCCGATAAATGCACCACGCAACAACCATACTTTTCGCTATACTATTTGGAGGGCGGCGAAATGTCGCACCACTCAGATTCGGATTTGGACATCAGGTCCGGCGGAGGGTCATCTTCCTCTTCCGAACTGACGCGCACGGAAACGACGACCGCAAGCAAGAGCAGCTCAGGAGCATCCTTCTCGATGGCCGGAAAGACAACCACGACCAACGCCGCACTCGACCGCGCCAAAGCCGCGCCGCCCGTTCAAGCCCAAGCCTCAACCCCGACAGTCACCGCCCCAACTCCCAAACCGCCGACCGTGAGACGGGGCGCGACCGCGCAGGAAATGTCCGCCAAGCAGCGCGACATCTCGGTGGCCGAATTCTTTCAAAAGAATCGGCACATGCTCGGCTTCGACAACAAGCGCAAAGCCTTGCTGACCACCGTCAAGGAAGCCGTCGATAACAGCCTCGACGCCTGCGAAGAAGCCGGCATCCTCCCCGACATCGCAGTCAAAATCCAAGTCGCTCAGAACGGTGACGGCACATGGCCCAGTTCGCCGGCGCAAGCCGAACGTTTCATCGTCAGCATCGAAGACAACGGCCCCGGCATCGTCAAAAAGAACATCGGCAAAGTATTCGCCAAACTGCTTTACGGATCGAAGTTTCATCGCTTGCGCATGAGCCGCGGGCAGCAGGGCATCGGCATTTCCGCTGCCGGCATGTACGGCCAGTTGACGACGGGCAAGCCGACGAAAGTCATCACCAAGATTTTGAACGAACCGAAAGCCCATTGCATCGAAGTCAGCATCGACACAAAGAAGAACGAACCTGTCGAACACGAGACGAAGCAGATCGAGTGGGACCGCGAGCACGGCACATCCGTCGCGATCGAACTCGTCGGCGAATACCGCAAGGGCAAGCAATCGGTCGATGAGTATCTTGAATTGACCAGCGTCGCGAATCCTCACGCAAAATTCACGTACATCGCGCCCGGCGAAGACGTGCCGCGCGTTTTTCCGCGCGGCGTGGACACGCTCCCCGATCAGCCCAGAGAAATCAAGCCGCATCCGCACGGCATCGAATTGGGCATGTTGCAGAACATGCTTAAGAGCACCGTCAGCCACTGGCTGAGCGGGTTTCTCTCGACGGATTTCTGTCGCGTGTCGTCGCGCAACGCCACTCAAATCTGCGAAACCGCGGGCTTGAATCCGCGCATGAGGCCGCGCGATGTGAGCGGGCCGGATTCGGAAAAGCTTTTCAAAGCGCTGCAAGGCGCCAAACTGATGTCGCCGCCGACGGATTGCATATCGCCGATGGGAGAAAAGGCCATTATCGCCGGCATGGTGAAGCAAATCAAAGCCGACTTTTGGACGGCTTCGACGCGCCCGCCCAAGGTTTATCGCGGAAACCCGTTCGTCATCGAATGCGGTCTCGCCTATGGAAAAGGCGACGGCCAAGCGTTCAAAGACCCGGCGCAATTGGCGCTTGAAGAACGCGAGAAAGCACGGAACGGCAAAGTGGAAGCCAAGGCCGTCGGCGAAAAAGAAACCGACGATGTGCCGCTTGCAGAAGTGATTCGTTTCGCCAACCGCGTCCCGTTGCAATACCAGGCCACGGCTTGCGCCACGTATAAAGCGGTGCTGAAAACCGCGTGGAAAAACTACGGCCTGTCGCAAAGCAAGGGCGCCCTGCCGCAAGGCCACTTGGTCCTGTTCATTCACATCGCGTCGGTCTGGGTGCCCTTCACCAATCAGGCCAAGGAAGCAGTCGCCGAATACGACGAGATCATGGATGAAATCAAACGCGCGCTGCAAGAATGCGGCCGCAAATTGGGCATCGAACTCAATAAGCGCAAGTATGCCAAGGACGAACTGAAACGCCGCAGCGCTTTCCAAGGCTACATCGGGGAAGTCGCCAAAGCCTGCAAAAGCATCAAGGGCGGAAAGCTCGACGCGGAGAAACTGGCAAAACAACTTCAAGCCATCGCGCAGGAAGTGACAGGCGGCGACGAAGTAGACCAGATTCTCAAGAAGCAAAACCCGCAGCAAGAAGCTCTCGAACACACCGTTGTGCTGACGCCCGAGGGACTCAAAGGCGACGTTGAAATCAAGACCTCGGCGGTCGGCGGACTGATTCTGCCGCAGGGTGCGCCAGCGGATGTTGCAGTTACGCCGCCCGGAGAATTGATCCCTGGCGCGACCGTGACAATCGCGCCACTGGCGCCGGACAACACCAAGCCGCGAACAGGCAGGAATTTCGTCAGCGAAAAAGAGATCCAGGCGACTCTCTTCGACCAATCCAGCGCAAAGGTTCCGAAGGCGAAAAAGAAGTAACTGCAACCATCAACTGAATTGAAGTCCATTTTCAAGGCAAGGAACTCAGCTAATGGCATCAAAAAAATCCGGAATTGTCAAACGCCGCAGCGAAAAGGAAGTTTCAGGCTTGCTCGACGGCATTGCGAACGTCGTCATTGAAGCCGCAAAAAAAGGCATCGATCCAAAATTCGATATTCCCGTGCGCTCGTTGAATAACGTTGCGTTCAACAAGAAAAAGCGCTTCATCGAAATGGGCGATTCGACGACGGAATTGCATTTCTTCAACATGGGCATGGCCAAGAAATTCATGCAAACCATTCTGGTCGCCGACGCGCTGATGGAATTGCAGCGCGAGGACGCCACGACCAGCCTGCGCGAAGTGTTCTACCGCAACAAGCACACGATTGCGGGCTTGAGCGAAAATACGTTCGACAAGCAGAAGGAATCCGATCCGATCATCGAAGACATCGAAGTCACGCTGGCGCTCTTGCGCGAAGAATTGCACGTCCGCGCCGGCGACACCGGCCAGCTCATCGGGCCGCTCACCATCGTGGAAGGCGGCGACACCATCGACTGCGCGCGGCAGGGCATCGGCGGCAAAGCCGTGCCGTCCATCGTCGAGCCGGGTTATTTGGACATCAAGTCCTGCACCGCCGATTTTGTGTTGTTGATCGAAAAAGGCACGCAGTTCAACCGCCTGTCCGAAGACAAATTCTGGAAGAAGCACAACTGCATCCTGCTCACCGGCGGAGGCCAGCCACCGCGCGGCGTGCGCCGCCTGGCGCGCCGCCTCCATGAAGAGTGGAAATTACCGGTCCTCGTGCTGGTCGATAACGATCCGTGGGGCTATTACATCTACTCCGTCGTCAAACAGGGCTCGATTAATCTCGCCTTCGAAAGCCAGCGCATGGCGATCCCTGACGCAAAATTCATCGGCCTTTCCAGCCGCGACCCCGAAGCCTACGGCCTCCCGCGCGACGTTGGAATCGTGCTGGAAGACAGCGACGTCGAGCGCGCCAAGCAGTTGCTGAACTACGATTGGTTCCAAAAGAAGGAGTGGCAGTCCGAGATCGAGTACATGCTCAAGTCCAATCTGAAATACGAACTTGACGCCTTGGCGAAGAAGAACTTCCGCTATCTGACGACCGATTATCTTCCCAAGAAGCTGAAGGACCGGGATTGGCTGGATTGATGGAGGGGCGGCTTTCCAGCCGCCCTTGAATTTCGCTGGCGAAATCAGTGGCGTCTGCTCATTTTCATGTTCTAATGCAGTTTTGATGGAGCATCGAGCGATGACGACAAAACAACTCGAACAGGAAGCTCTTCGCAAGTCCCCGCAAGAACGCGAGCGACTCGCCTATCGCCTTTTTCACAGCGTCGAGCCTGGCGACGATGCCGTATTGACCCCGGAATTAATCGCGATGCTGGAGCGTGCCTCCAAAGAAGCCGAAGAGCATCCTGAAACTTTGACAACTCTTGACGAAGTCGAACGGGAATTGGATGAAGAGTTGAAAAATTCTTCGCTCCCATAGCATTGATTTAAGCTGGAGGCAAGACGCGATGACCTCTCAAGAACTGTTGGCTGAGTTTTTGAAACTCCCGCCCAAAGAACGTTTCGCCTTTGCGGGCACCGTTTTCTCGTCAATGAACGAAGGAGATGCGCTGGATATTGACATTACTCCTGAATTTGCCGCTGAATTGGAGCGGCGCTACCTGGAGGCAATCGCTCATCCGGAAATTCTGGTTTCCCTGGATGATGCGGAGCGGGAAATCCTCGCCGAATGGAACAGATAAAACCGCTTGTTCGCTTTCACACGCTGGGCCGCGCGGAGCATCGAAACGCCGCGAACGCCGCACGGGCTTACGGCGCGAGTATTGGATTCAAATTCTTGCGCATTTTCCGTGAAATGGCGGAACATTACGCCCATTTTCCAGATTCGGCAAAAAAAGCAATTGGGCGCTTCAAGTACTATCCGATGCGCACCTTTCCGTATTATGTGTTTTACGCAATAATCCCCGGTGGAATCATGATAGCCGGACTTTGCCACACGAGCCGCTCGAGAAAAGCCTGGCGGGAAATTCTCAAAAATCGATGACCCCCTCCCGCCTCTCCCGCCCCACTCAATGGCCCGGCCGCTCCGCCGTCCTCGCACGACGCGGCTTGGTCTGCACCAGCCAGCCGCTCGCGTCCGCCGCGGCGCTCGACATCCTCCGTCGCGGCGGCAACGCCATCGACGCCGCAATCTGCGCCAGCGCCACGCTTGCCGCCGTCGAGCCGCTCAGCACCGGCGTCGGCGGCGACATGTTCGCGCTCTTCTGGTCGGCCAAAGAACAAAAGCTCAAATTCATCAACGGCTCCGGCCGGTGCCCGCGCAAATTGTCGTGGCGTACCTTCGCTCGCAAAGGCATCCCCGTTGTTCCCAACTTCGGCTGGCCCTCGATCACCGTCCCCGGCTGTGTCGATGGCTGGTGGCAACTGCATCGCGATTCGGGCAAGCTCGCGTGGAAGAATCTCTTCGACGCCGCGATCGACTACAGCCGCCACGGCGCGCCCCTCAGCGAAGTCATCGCGCACGATTTCGAGAACATCGCTCCGCGTTTGCAGAACGACGCCGCGCGCCGCATCTACACGCCCGACGGCCGCGCGCCTGAATATGGGGAAGTGCTGAAGCAAACCGATCTCGCGCGCACGCTTGAACTCATCGCCGCCGGCGGCGCGGACATTTTTTATCGGGGCGAAATCGCGGAGAAAATCGTTGCCAGCAGCGATGCCGAGGGCGGCTTCTTCTCCAAGGAAGATTTTGCCGCGCACGCATCCACGTGGGACGCGCCCATCAAAGCCACGTTTCGCGGCGTCGATATCTACGAACCGCCGCCCAACACGCACGGCTTCGCCACACTGCTCGCGCTCAACATTCTCTCGTCGCTCGATCTCGAAAAACTCAAAGACGATTGGAACGCGCTGACGCACGCGGCGATCGAAGCGATCAAGCTCGCCTTCGCCGAACGCGACGCGCACGTCGCGGACCCGGCCACCAATCCTGCGCCGCTCGACGAACTTCTCTCGCTTACTTTTGCCACGCACATCGGCATGACCATCGACCCCGCGCGAGCCATTCCACGGCGCGACTCGCTCGTGCGCGCCACTCCCAGCGATACTGTGTACCTCTGCACCGCCGACGCCGAAGGCAACGTCGTCTCGCTGATCAGCAGCCTCTTTCAAGGCTCCGGCATCGTCGTTGGCGATACGGGGATTCATTTCCACAACCGCGGCGCGCTTTTCTCGCTCGACGATTCGCATCCCAATTGCATGCAGCCCGGCAAGCGCCCGTTCCACACGCTCATGCCCGGTTTCGCCATGCTCAGCGGCAAGCCCTACATGGCCTTCGGCGTGATGGGCGGCCATCACCAAGCGCAAGGCCACGTCCAGTTCTTGCTCAATTTCCTGCTCCACGGCATGACGCTGCAAGAAGCCGTGAGCGCCCCGCGCTTCGATTTCCGCACCGAGAATTTCGTAGCCCTCGAATCCGATTTTCCCAATGAATTGCGCGAAAGCCTAAGCGCCAAAGGCCACAAAATCGTCGAAGACGATCACGGCCCCTTCGGCGGCGCCCAAGTCCTGCGCCTGCTCCCAAATGGAGTGCTAGAAGGCGCTAGCGACCCAAGAAAGGATGGCTGCGCGCTGGGGTATTAAATTCAAGGATCAAGGATTCAAGATTCAAGGGTTGGACGCCTGCAACCTTTTCCACGGTTTTTGAATTCGTCTGGAGAAATTTATGTCACTTTTCATCGCCATCGAACACGCCGCCATTGCCGCGCACGATTCCGAAACACTCGCGGCGTGGTACGAGCAGCATCTTGATTTCAAACGCGCGGCATCTGTCGAAAACGGCCCCGGCAAGCCGCGCACGTGCTTCATTCATCTCAACGGCACGTTCATCGAAGTCATGCCCAGCAACCGCGACACGCCCCAGCGCGAAAACCTAGACCACGGCCTCTCGCACCTGGCGATTCTAGTCTCGGATTTCGAAGCGGCTGTATCGCGGCTGGATCAGACGGGCGTGCGAAAGGAAGGCGCGGAACGCGCGGGTCCGTGGGGTTCGCGGATACAATTTTACCGCGACCCGGAGGGGAATTTGTTTCATTTGCTGTGGCGGCCGAAGGGGTTGGTTTGAATCCTCGATTTGCCGGGTTACCGACTGCACGAGCACGGGACGCTGACGGGATTGGACGTGGCGTGAAACCATTGCGGATCGCGATTGTATATTATCAATACAAATGTTAGAGTTTGCTCAAGATATGAGAGGAAGATAGATGAGTTATTGCGTCAATAATTCGTGGCCGCTTGAACCTTACACGAGCATAGACGAGTGTCTTCGGCGACTTTTGACGCTTGAAGCGGGTCGAAATGTCTTCCATGGCTCGCACGAAGATTGGCAGACCTTAACCACGTCGATAGATCTGCTATATCCGAAACCGACCCTGCAAGTTGAGAGTAAGTTACTCAACGACTTTGCAGGCCAGAGCGCATTCCACTTGAAGCCTGCTGCGCGTTGGCACATTGAACTGCATCGGCTAATCTGGAAATCATATCGAACATGTGGAACGGTATTGGTGGGACAGCACTATGGGTTACCCACACGGGCGCTGGATTGGAGTCACGACTTCCGCATGGCGTTGTACATTGCGTGCCGGCGGGAACCCACCAAACCCGGGGTTATTTGGTGGATGAACGTTGGCGACTTTGAAGTTCATTTAAAGCCTCAATGGCCGCGGATGTACAAAGGTAAGATCGAGCGCATTGAAAACGACTTTGAGTATGACTTTGTTAACGGAATCGAAAAGCCTGTGATTGTGCCACTTTACTTTCCATCGGAAATGGAACGGGTGGTTACACAATCTGCTTTTGTAACGATCGCAGGCAAACTCGACGTCGATCACGCAGAATTTATCTCAAACCTTGGTATGAAACTTTGCGGAAGGATCGATATTCCATCCGCAAGCAAGCTGGAACTCTTGACGTGGCTCGATAAGCATGGAGTAAATGGCTATACGCTTGGCATTGGCGACGCAACTGTTGAAACGATTGCGCAGGACATCAAGAAAACCGTCACAAAGCAATGTTGCTCGACGCAGGGGAATGCAAATCAACCGACGCAGCCTCAATTGCCGACAGTGACGATATTTGTTGCGGGCCCGAGCACGCAGTGCCCAAATATGTGATTCATCGTCAAAATCGACTTTGACGGTGCTGCGCTTCATCGGCGGGTGGCATTGTTCGCGGGGATGCCGCCGGCAGGCAGCCGTATCGCCTACCAGTGCGTCTTGGATGCGCGCGCTCGAATTTCAAACCGATCTCACGCCGGCACATCGCGGGGCGTCTCCCCGCCGTCATGGAAGTAGCTGCTTCTTGAAATACGCGCGGCGCAACGCAACCGTTTCAGCGTCGTTCATTCTGAGCAAAGAAAGCGTCGCGCGTCCCTTCGCTGTTCGCGCGATAATCGTTCCGTCGCGCATTGAAAAATGGCTGTGCCAGGTGTCGTTTCGCGGATTGAACAAATAGGCTCGATGTCCCGATTCTGGATCGATGGACGACAAATTGGGCCCCTTGGCGCTGTTGCAACAGTAGCACGACCACGCGAGGTTCTCGAACACATCGGCTCCGCCGTGCTGGCGTGCAACGATGTGGTCGATGGCAAATTCAGCCTCCTCAAAGTTGTCGGCAACCTTGCAATATTCGCAAAGTGAGTGCGCACGCGCACGGACTTTTCGCACCATCGATGCGGAGACGATGCGGCTCATTTTTCGCGATTTTGCCTTTCAAGCGCCACAGCCTTCAGGCCGCGAATCCTCAACACGAGCTTTCGAATCTGCTCAAGTTCATTCGAATCTTCGTTGCTCAGCACTCCCGAACTATTGAGATCCAATAATTCGGCAATGCGTTCCTGCATCTCCGCCGGGAGTTTGAAGGCAAGCAAAGCATCCGGATCCTTCGGCAGGATTTTCCTGAGTTCCTTAACGGACCAGTCAATCGTCGTTCGCATCGCAGCGCCTCGTTCGCCAGGTTATTTCGACATTGCAATAGCCGGGAAGTGTGCCGCGGCAAATCTTGGCACGATCCCTGCGCCTGTATTACACCAAGCTGCTCGAAGATTCAATTCACCAATCTCCAAGAATTCGGGAGCCGGAAACCCGTGCGTGCTTTTTCCATTTTCCACACTATAATCCCCCCTCGTGCGCGCATCAAGCCACCCGGAACTCCCCCATGCGTGAAGGCCGCCTGCGTACCCAAGCTCTCGCCCTCGCTGTCTGCGACGCGTTCATGGTCGTACTTGCGATGCAGATTGCGTGGTGGGTGCGATTTGATTTCAACGCATGGTTGAATGAGCACGGTTATTGGCACATCAGCGTCGGCTGGACGCCCAAGTATCCGTACTTCGTCGCGGTCTTTGTCACGCTGCCGCTGTTCTGGCTGATTTTGCGCGAGCTGGGACTTTACGATGCGCCGGAAAGCCGCGTCGGCGAATTCTTTCGCATCTGCGCAGCCACGCTGGTTTCGTGTGTGCTGCTCGCGGCGCTCAGCTTTGCGATTCGCTCGCAGCAAGTCGATCAACAGTTCCAATATTCGCGCGCCTATTCTTTCGTCTTCTTTTTCGCGGCGATCGTCTGCCTCGTGAGCGGCCGATGGTTTTTGCGAATTCTTCTGCGCGCAATCACGCGCAGCGGCATCGGCGAAAACCGCATCCTCTTCGTCGGCGACGGTCCGCTTGCCCATGAATTGGCGCGTGCGCTCGACGCGATGGGCGCCAACCGCGTCGTGGGCACACTGAAACTCAGGAGTCAGGAGTTTGGGGTCAGGAGTCAGGAGTCAGGGGTTAGGAGTCAGGAGTCAGGAATCTCGCATGGCGATTGTGGTGCGGGCGGCCCGCCTGCACAATCCGCGCAAAACGACAACAAACTCAAGCCTCTCAGCAAAGCCTTTAACGACAGCAACCGCTACACCGCCCTGAGCGAAGCCGACCCAAGTCAATTTCCACTGCCCGTGCTCGGCGACAGTTCGCAGCTTTGCGAACTCGCCGCGTGGTTCGCCTGCGACGAAGTCGTCGTCGTACTTCCCAACGCGCCGAAAGAAACGCTGCGCGAACTGGCCGAAGATTGCTACCGCGCGCACGTCCGCTTCCGCATGGTCCCCGATGTTTATGACATGTTGCTCGACCACATGAACCTGACGCTGGTCGCGGATATTCCGCTGCTGGGCATGCGCGGCTCGCGCATCGAAGGCGTCAATTTTCTCTTCAAGCGCATCTTTGACATCGTCGTCTCGTTCGTGCTGCTCGTGCTGCTGGTCCCAACTGTTTTTCTGGCGGCGGCGATTGCGATTAAAGTCTCCGATTCCGGCCCGATCTTTTACTATCAGGAACGCATTGGATTTCGCCGCCGCCGCTTTCGTTTCTGGAAATTTCGTTCGATGCGCGCCGGAGCGGATAAAGATGAAAACGTCCAGGACCACAAAAACTATTTGAAGAAATACATCGCCGGCGAGGCCGAAGGCACCGCGGCGCGCGGCAAGATCGTCTACAAAATCACACAAGACCCGCGCGTCACGCGCGTCGGGCGCATCTTGCGCCAATTCAGCATCGACGAACTGCCGCAGCTTTGGAACGTGCTTAAGGGCGAGATGAGCCTGATCGGCCCACGCCCGCCGGTGGCGTACGAAGTCGAGAATTATCGCCCCATTCATTTGCGCCGCTTCGAAGTGCTTCCCGGCATCTCCGGCCTCTGGCAAGTCTCCGGGCGCAATCGGCTCACGTTTGAAGAAATGGTGAAGCTCGATCTCTACTACATCGAAAACTGGTCGCTCGAACTGGATGTGCGCATACTTTTTAAAACCGTCTCCGTGGTACTGTTCCATCGCGCCTATTGATTTTTGCAAATTCACCGCACCGCCCGCCCGATAATGGATAAGCTCGTTTCGTCACGCCAATTCTGAATTGGAACGATTCTACATGCCTTTGGATTTTGTGGATTCTGAAAGCCTCTCCCATGCCTCGAGCGGCCTTTTCGGCGAGCCGGTGCTGGCGATGGAAACCACAGGCTCCGCATGGAGCGACGGGCAGATTCATTTCTGGATTTCGATCGCGCGCCTGGCCTGCGTCACCATTCTGCCCGGCCTCGTCTGGCTGCTTTGGAATTCCACTTTTCTCACCGAACGCAAACGCAACGCGGCGATCATCGCCGGGATGGTGCGGTTGCTCTTTTCGCTGTGCGCCGACCTCGCCCTCGTCCACGCCGGTGTGTACCGCTACGCACTCGACACCATGCTCTACCAGGGCGTCCCCGTCGATGTTCACATCACCTACGGCTGTCTGCTCGGCACGGCCTTGTGTTTGATCTGGGAACAAGCCGGTTCGCTGCGCCTCATCTTGCTAACGCTGCTCATTGCGGGCGCGATCATGTGGAATCGCTGGCTGGTCAACTCCGCCGGCATCATCACGCCGCTTGCGCCCGAATGGCAGCGCTGGGACATTCCGGTGCAATGCGCGCTGCCGGTCATTACGGTGATCTTTTACAAACTCGTCGATGAAAATCGCGCGCTTATGTTGCGCTCGGTCGTCTACGCGTTCGGCTACTTCGCCGTGTTTTATTTCCTGATCCCGTCCATGATTCTTTCGTCCACGACGCTCGGCGAAGTCATCTTCCCTGCCGCTCAATGGCGCACCGCCGTCGTCGCCATTTGCGTGCTCTCCGTTCCGGGCGCGTGGGCCGCGGGCCAATTCGCCGTCTCCGGCCGAGGCACGCCGCTTCCGCTCGACCCCACGCACAAACTGATCGTCACCGGCCCGTACGCGTTCGTGCGCAACCCCATGCAAATTTCCGGCCTCGGCGTCGCCATCGTCTGGGCCGTGACCACGAGTGCCATCGGCCTGTGGATTTACGTAGCGGTGCTTTTCATCGCCATGCAATTCACGAAAGTTCACGAAGAAGACAACCTGCACCGGCGTTTTGGCGATCGTTACAAAAAATATTGCCGCAACGTCTGGCTCTGGATTCCGCGCCTTTGGCCCTATGAAGAAGAATGAGCGGAAGAATCGTTCTGACCTCTGTCTTCTGACCTCTGTCTTCTGACCTCTGTCTTCTGACCTCTGACCTCCGACTTGTGCCCTCTGTCCCGCGGACCCTGACCTTGACTCACATCCAATGATCCGCAATCCTTAGCTAACATGGACGTCAACCCCGCCACCCTCTCCGGCCTGCCCCTCAAGCCCGTCTACAAACCGGGCGACACGCGCCCCGCCGCGCTCGCCGCCGAAGCGCTACCCGGCCGGCCGCCGTTCACGCGCGGCATTCACGAGACCATGTACCGCACGCGCCTCTGGACCGTGCGTCAATACGCCGGCTTCGCGTCGCCGCGCGAAACCAACGCGCGCTGGCAGCGCCTGCTCGAATCCGGCGCCACCGGTCTTTCCACCGCGTTCGATCTACCCACTCAACTCGGCCTCGATCCCGACGACCCGCGCGCGCACGGCGAAGTCGGCCGGGTCGGCGTGTCGATCGCTTCCGTCGATGACATGAAGCTGCTCTTCGATGGCATCGATCTTTCCCTCGCCAGCGTTTCGATGACGATCAATGCGCCGGCCAGCGTGCTCGTGGCGTTTCTGCAAATCGCCGCGGAAGAATTGGGATTCGATCCGAAAATCCTGCGCGGCACCGTGCAAAACGACATCCTCAAAGAATTCGCCGCGCGCAACAATTTCATTTTTCCGCCCGCGCCCAGCATGGATTTGACCGTGGACGTGATCGAACATTGCCTGCGCACGAGTCCTGAGTTTTATCCGATCTCCGTCAGCGGTTATCACCTGCGCGAAGCCGGATGCACCGCGCCGCAGGAGATCGCGTTCACGCTGGCCAACGCGCTCGAATACCTGCGCGCCGCCATCGCGCGCGGCGTAAACGCCATCGACGTCGGGCGGCGCCTGTCCTTTTTCTTCGCCGCGGCGACCGACGTGCTCGAAGAAGCCGCAAAATTTCGCGCCGCACGCCGCCTCTGGTCGTCGCTGATGCTGGGACGCTTCAATGTCAGCGACGAAAAGGCGCGCGCGCTGCGCTTTCATTGCCAGACCGCCGGCAGCCTGCTCACGTCGCAAGAACCCGAGAACAATCTCGCGCGCATCGCCTTGCAAGCGCTCGCCGCTATTCTCGGCGGATGCCAGTCGCTCCATACCAACGCCTACGACGAAGCGCTGGGCCTGCCCGGCGAACGCTCCGCGCAATTGGCCGCGGCCACGCAATTGATTCTCGCCTATGAAGCCGGCGTCGCCAATACCGCCGACCCGCTGGGCGGCGCGTACGCCATCGAAGCGCTCACCGATAAACTCGAAGCCGATGCGCGCACGATTCTTGCCGAAATCGACGCGCTCGGCGGCGCCGCACACGCCGTCGAAGGCGGTTTTTATCAACGCCGCATCGCGGAATCCGCATTCCGTTATCAGCGCGACGTCGAAAGCGGCGCGCGCAAAGTCGTGAGCGTTAATTGCTACCAAACTCCCGCGCACGCGACGAGTCTTGTGGCGCAGCCTTCTGCCCCGCATGAATTTGTGGAGCAGGCTTCCAGCCTGCATGAAATTGGTACGCCGGAATCTTCGATCCAAACGCTGCGCCCCGAAATCGAAACCGAAGCGCGCGATTCCGTTGCGCGCACGCGCAGCACGCGAAATGCGGACGCGGCAAATGCGGCGCTCGCCGAACTCGAATCCGCCGCGCGGCGCCGCGAAAATCGCATGCCCGCAATCCTTGCCGCCGCCCGCGCACGCTGTACGACCGGCGAACTCTGCGAAGCGCTCAAGCGCGTCTATGGCGAACAGCGTTGAGCGAAACCGCTTTTGCCAGCGCACAGTAAGCCGCTGACTCTTGACAATTCCGAATTCGCTGATATACGAGTAGCGCGCATCGCGGGTATAGCACAATGGTAGTGCGATAGCCTTCCAAGCTATTTACGCGGGTTCGATTCCCGCTACCCGCTTCTCCCCGCAAAATCTTCTTATTCTCCTATGATAATCGTCACAGAGCGGCGCTTCAAAATTGTGAAATTCTTCTTGCTTAAAACCTCAAATCGTATACAAACACCGTATACAGATTGGGGTTTTGGAACCAATGCAGAAGTTTAGAGGCGTATCAATAATCCAGCGGGCCATCGGCGGAACGATTTTCCTCAAATGGTCTGATCCCCGCCGAAAGCCAGCCAAGCAAAAATTCACATCATCGAAAAGCGATCAACCCGACATTGCCGAACGAATCGCTTCCGAAATCTCAACTCTGATCTACGGTCCCGTCGAAAATTGGCGCAAGCCGCCGAAGGGTTTGCACCCCAGAACGTACACAATCTGGAATGCAACTGAGGAAGTCAAGAAAGCCGTTCGTTCTCTCCCCATAATCACAAAATCTTTTGTCGCCAAGCTGCCGGAAGACCGGTCGCTTTGGAACGAAAGCAATCCTGAATATGTGCAGGTCATAAAATTGATGGAGGCTGAGGAAAACATTCGAAATTTGCTCGAAGAGCTTTCCATGACTCGAAGTGAACGAGATTCCTACAGAGAGCGATGCAAGCTGCTTGAGGGGCAGTTTCGCAAGATGAACGCGCAAATCGTAAAATCTGCCAGCCCCAAGCCACTCGAAAAGGCTATCGCTGAGTATTTCAAATCTAAAGACGGAACAACCGCAAGCGGAATGTGGCGCAAGACGCTTCTTTGTTGGTGTGAACGCCTGAAGGATCAATTCGGCGGTGCGCAAGATGTCCACGAGATCACCGCAGACGACTTGATAAAACACATTGAGAAATTCAAGACGAGTTCTGGAAATAAAAAGCAACTGACCAACAACCTTTGCAAATTTTTGACGTGGGCGACAGATGGCCAATTCGACGCCCGTTTGGTCAAGAAATCTATTCTAGGGAATCTGCCGAGACAGAACGAAGAATGGTATTGGCTCACAAATGCTCAAGCGCTGGCGATGATCGAAAATCTTAAAAAACTTGACTTTGGGCAATACTGGTCCGATTTGGCAACAATCCAGTAAGTGGCTCCAAAAATCGCCGTCATCGTTGGTCTCGGAATTTGCCCTGCTTTTAAACCCCACATCTGCAAAAGAGGTCGAAAAAATGTCTGACAACATTAGCGTCTTGCTTTCAGATCAGGCAGACCGAGGGAAGTCCAATCGTATACAAACACAGTATACAGTCGAGGGCAGAGGCATTGCAAAGTGAGCCTGAGATGAAGCGCACAATCATATTAAATACAATGAGTTATGACTGTCAGTGGGATGTTATCTCGTTGTGTGGATAAGAGCCTTCCAAGCTATTTACGCGGGTTCGATTCCCGCTACCCGCTTCAATTCAAGTCACTATAATCACAAGACTTGCAAGTCATAAAATGAAGCCGGCCGGAAAAGTGGTCGGCTCTTTTTTTGCCGTTTTGTCCTACCTTTTGCTCTACCCTGCTTATGACGGTTTTCGACTCGCGATACAGAAGAGTTGATAGGCCGTTGCGCATTTGCCAGGAACGCGGCTCACGGACTCGACATTCCCGCGGAAATATCGCCGCGGTCCAATCAGGTGAGTTCTCCGAATGCGGCAAGCGGCGTTCCCGCCGACCGTAGCCAAGCAGTCCACCGGCAAATCCCAGTCGGCGTATGCGACCGGCAGTGCGTTAAGGCACGGTATGCGTCGCCGGTGTATTTGAAAACGTGCGCGGCCAACACACAATAAGGAAATTGTATGCTGCTTTCAGTTCGTCTTTGCAAGTCGATCTTCCTGTTGCTGCTGGCATGCGTGCCGTGCGGATTTCATGCGGCGTGCGGCGAAGACGCGGCTGTGCTCATCTTTGAAGTGGACGGCGCCAAGCAGACTCGCATTTCCCCCTACATCTACGGGAACAACCAGCCGCACTGGAAGTCCGCAGGGAAGCTCTACACCTTGACGCGGATTGGCGGCAACCGCATGACGGCGTACAACTGGGAGAACAACGCCTCCAACGCCGGCTCGGACTGGCAGCATCAAAGCGATAACAACCTGGGCGGCGGCGACATCGCCGGCGAAGCCATGCGCACGGGCGTGAGCGCGGCGCTGGCGGCGGGCGCGTCGTGCATCGTTACCGTGCCCTGCGCCGGTTTCGTAGCCGCGGACAAACTCGGCGGCGGCGACGTGAACAAAACGCCGGATTATCTCAACAAGCGTTTTTGCGTTTCGCTGCCGGAGAAGGGTGCACCGTTCGCTTATCCGCCCGATCTGACCGACGGCAAAGTATACCAGGACGAATTTGTCTGGTGGCTGGAGAAGACTTTTCCCGGCGCCCGCACCGACGCGCGCCGCACGCTCTTCTACGATCTGGATAACGAGCCGGACTTGTGGCCTGAAACACACAAGCGCATTCATCCAAACAAAGTCAGCTACGATGAATTGGCGAAGCTCAACATTGCTTACGCGACGGCGATCAAGAAAGTGGCGCCCAAGGCGTTGATCTTCGGCTTCGTCAGTTATGGCTGGAACGGTTTTGTCTCGCTGCAAAACGCGCCGGATGCTCACGGGCGAAACTTCATCGACTTTTACTTGCAGGAGATGCGCAAGGCGGAAGCGGCGGCCGGACACCGGCTTGTGGACGTGCTCGATTTGCACTGGTATCCCGAAGCGCGCGGCGGCGGCAAGCGCATCACAGAGGACGATGCGGCGCCCGCGGTGGCCGCGGCGCGCATCCAGGCGCCGCGCAGTTTGTGGGACGGCAGCTACACGGAAAAGAGCTGGATCGCGGACAGCATTCGCCAGCCCATTCGCTTGCTCCCGCGGGTGCGCGAGCAGATTGAGAAGCAGTATCCCGGAACGAAACTGGCGCTCTCCGAATATTACTACGGCGGCGGCGCGGACATTTCCGGCGGGCTAGCGGAGGCCGACGCGCTCGGCATCTTCGGGCGCGAAGGCCTTTTCGCCGCGTGTCTGTGGCACACCGGCCGCACCGACGACCGCTTCATCCACGCCGCCTTCGCGATGTTCCGCGATTACGACGGCATGAGCGGCGCATTCGGTTCAATGGGCTTGGCCGTCAGCGGCGGCGATCCGGCGTGCGCGTCGGTCTACGCCAGCCTCGACGACGCCAGGCGCGTGGTGGTCGTCGCGATCAACAAAACGGCGGCGGCGCTGCCGGTAAAAATTGTGTTTAAGGAATGTCCACAAGCGGGCCGAGCCAGCGTGTATCGCCTGATTGCGGCAAAACCTGCTCCCAGCGCGGAAGGAGAATTGAAAATCGCAGCGGGCGGCACAATTGAAACCGAGTTGCCCGCGCAGAGCGTCACGACGATGGTTCTTGCGCCTTGAACCGATGCAAGCGCGGAAAATTGAGTTGAAGCGCACCACGTCGCGTCGGAATTCCTCGAATTGCCGACGGGCGATCATGGTTTGGGCTGCGGCACACACCTGCCGCCCGGTCTTTTCAATTCCGAATGACGGTGTATTCTGTTCAAATCATTCGGGTCACTTCATGAAAAAGCCCTTCGCGTTTCAAATCCTCGCTGTCGTTGCTCTGGCGTTTCAGCTCGGTGGCGCTTTCGCCGCGGAGGCGGCTCCCGTTCCAATATTGAAGTTCGCGGCCAAGACAGACCGGGCGGATGCGTTTTATAAGAAGGGCGAGACGGTGACGTTTTCATTTTCTCTGACCGACAAGGCGAAACCGGTCGCCGACGGCGAGGTCAAATGGACGCTCAGCAAAGACGGATTCGGTTCAATCGGCACGGGCAGCGCGAAACTCGACAATGGCAACATCACCGTCACGGGCAAGCTCGATGAACCCGGGATTCTGCAATGCCGCGTGAGCTATCAGGCGGGCAAGAATGCGCCCGCCGTCACGGCTCTGGCCGGCGCCGCCATCGATCCACTGGAACTCAAGCCGAGTCTGCCTGTGCCGGATGATTTCGACGCGTTTTGGGCCGGGCAGAAAAAGAAGTTGGCGGAAATTCCTTTGAAAGCGACGCTCACGGAAGTGAAGTCCGCGGCCAAGGACGTGGCGAGTTTCGATGTCCAGATCGAGTGCGCCGGCGGCGTGCCGGTGTCGGGGTATTTTGCGAAGCCTGAGGCCTCGCAATCAAAGTCCTTGCCGATCATTCTAACGGTGCACGGAGCGGGCGTGCGCAGCGCCGGATTGAGCGGCGCGTGCGGCTGGGCGGCGAGAGGTTTTCTGGCGATGGACATCAACGCGCACGGAATTCCGAACGGCAAGCCCGATGCGTTCTACAAAGAACTGGCGGACGGAAAGCTCAAGGACTACCGCTCGTTTGGCCGCGATTCGCGCGAGACGTGTTATTTCGTGAACATGTTTTTGCGTGAGATTCGCGCGCTTGATTATTTGTGTTCGCTGCCGGAATGGGATGGCAGGAACGTGATCGTTTACGGCGGCAGCCAGGGTGGATTTCAAGCCTTTGCCGCGGCGGGCCTGGACGAGCGCGTGACGTTCTTCGCGGCCGGAGTGCCCGCGGGCTGCGACCACAGCGGCAACGTGGTCGGGCGCATCGCCGGCTGGCCGAAACTGGTCCCCATCGGACCGGACGGAAAGCCTGACCCGAAAGTGCTCGAAGCCGCGCGCTATGTCGATAACGTCAACTTCGCGACGCGAACGAAGGCCAAAGGATGCATCGTGACGACGGGATTTATCGACACGACGTGTCCGCCGTCCAGCGTCTACACGGCGTACAACGCACTGACCATACCCAAGCAAATCCACACCGATCCGCTCGCCGGGCATACCAGCACGCCGGGCGCGGCGGCGGCGATGCAGAAGGCGGTGATGGAGTATATTAAGACAGCGAAGTAGGCGGTGTAACTTGAGCGGCAACAGGGCACTGTTGGAGCATAATTTCGGCTCGAAGTGTCGCCGGCATGTCGGCGAATCGATTTGTGCTCCACGCCCTATGCCGGCAGCTTGAACTCATTCCCATACTCCGGCGCCGCGGCCAGCAGCCGGGCGATTTTGTCGGGCGAGACGGGGATGGGGCCGAGCTGCTCGTCGCTCAAGACCGTTCCAAATTCTTCGAGGAATTTTTCAAAGCCGCTGGGTGCGACGGTGATCAGCATCGTGGCCGGCGCGGTCGATTCGTATTTGAACGCGTGCACACTGCCGACCGGCAGATTCACGAACACGCCGGAGCGCGCCTGGATCGTCTGGCCGCTGGCGCGAACCGTCAGTTCGCTCGTCAGATCGGCTACAATCGGTACAAACTGGGCAAAGTCGTTAACGGAGTGCCTTTTGTCGTTTCCGAGCGATCGGCGCAGGCTCCAAGTCGCACACCAGAGTCCCTTGCCGAATTTCGACGGAACTGTTTTGCGCGGTTTTCTTTTACGATCAATGGACATTTCATTTGCGATGCTTTCGGTGTGTTCATAACATCCATGCTCGAAAATCAAAATGCGCCTAATTCCGGAGGGGGATCCGTTGGCCACATTTGCTCAATTTGCACGCGTCAATTCGCGGCAAAATTTAATACGGCACGTCGCTCTCGCGCTCGTGCTAACGGTTGCATTGCTCAGCCTGAGCGGCTGCCGGGTTGGACCGGACTACCAACGGCCCATTGTCGCGACGCCCAGCGAATGGCGCTGGAAAAACTCCACGGAGAGCGGCGGGAATGCCGCCGCTCAGTTGCCTGCCTGGAGTGTCTTCAAGGACGCCAAGCTCGATGAGCTTGAAGCGCTCGCCGTCTCGGCCAATCAGGACGTCAGCCTCGCGCTGGCACGCGTGGACGAAGCGCGCGCGATGGCGAGGTTGAGCCGGGCCGATTTTTATCCGCAGGTCACGGCTCAGCCCGATTTCAAACGCCAGGAACAATCGGGCAACGTTTACCTTCCTGGCATTTCGAGCTTCGCGGGGCCGAAAGGCGCCGGCGCTATTCCCGGTTTTCGAAATCCGTACAACGATTTTCTGGTGCCGCTGGCGGTTTCCTACGAAGCCGACGTGTGGGGACGCGTACGCCGGTCTGTCGCGGCGGGCCGCGACCGCGCCGAAGCCAGCGTCGCCGACTACGATGCTGTGCGCCTCATGACGGCCGGCGAGGTCGCCGCGAATTACTTCGCGCTGCGTTCGCTCGACACTCAGATCGACATCCTTCAACGCACGGTCAAAACGCGCCAGGAATCGTACGACTTGATCGATCAGCGTCTAAAGGCGGGCAACGCCGACGACCTCGACCTCAGCCGCGCCAGTTCCGAGTTGGAGAATGCCGGCGTCAGCCTCGTCGCCGCAAAACGGCAGCGCGAGCAGGTTGTCAACGCGCTCGCGCTGCTATGCGGAAAAATTGTCTCAGAATTTACGATCGAGCCTCAGCTTTTAACGGCCGAGCCGCCTGAAATTCCCGCGGACATGCCATCGGCATTGCTGGAACGCCGCCCCGATGTCGCGCGCGGCGAACGCCTGCTGGCCGCGTCGTGCGAAGACATCGGCGTGGCGAAGGCCGCGTATTTTCCGCGCCTGGCGCTCACCGCCACAGGCGGGTTCGAGAGCCAGGACTTGAACCACCTCTTTATCCCCAGCAGCACACTGTGGAACGTCGCCGCGAATCTCACGCAGCCGGTTTTTACCGGGGGGCGCAACCGCGCGCAGCTTGACGCCGCCAAGGCGCGCTACGACGAGGCGCTTTCGCAATACCGCCAGCTTACACTGACCGCGTTCAAGGATGTGGAAGACGCTTTGCTCGACATGCGCATGTTGGCGGATCAGGCGAAAGGCATCGCGCGTTCCGTCAACTCCGCGCGCAAGGTCACGCAGCTTTCGACGGCGCGTTACGAAGCGGGCCGGATCAGCTACTTCGAGGTCGTGGACGCGCAACGCCAGCAGTTGGCGATCGAACAACAGGCCGCTCAAGTGCTCGGCGATCGCATGGCCGCGACGGCGCGATTGATCAAGGCGCTCGGCGGCGGATGGAGCGCTTGCGTGGTTGACAGGCCGCTGGCCAAGGAGCAAGCTTGTCTTTCGGCCGCGGAGTTGATCTCAAAGGATTCCCAATGAATCGAATCGTCGCAGTTCTGCTGCTGCTCGCCATCACCGTTGCCGCGGCATTGCTGATCTGGCGCTACACAAGTCCCAAGGAAAATCCGCACGAATTGGTGCTGCACGGCAACGTGGATTTGCGGCAAGTCTCGCTGGCCTTCAACAACAACGAGCGCATCGCCGCAGTCCTGGTTCAGGAAGGCGACCGCGTCAAGCGCGGACAAGTGCTGGCGAAGCTCGATACGTCGCGTCTTGAGCCGCAAGTCGCGCAGGCCGAGGCGCTGGCCGCCGCGCAGCGCGCGATCGTCGAGCGGCTTCACAACGGCAGCCGCAAGGAAGAAATCGCTCAGGCCAAAGCGCAAACCGCCGCGCAGAGCGCCGAGGTGGACAAGCTCCATCACGGCAGCCGCGCTGAAGAAATCGCGCAAGCCAAAGCTCAGACCGACGTCCAGCGCCATATTGTCGAGCGCCTTCACAACGGCAGCCGGCCTGAAGAAATCGCGCAAGCACGCTCGACGCTCGAATCGGCGAAATCCGATGCGGCGAATGCGCGAATACAATTCGACCGCCTCAACAGTTTGCTGAACAACCCCGCCGGCCAGGCGGCCAGCAAACAGGACGTGGACAACGCGCGGACCGCGTTGGAAACCGCCAACGACAGAGTCGCCGTCGCGCAGAAGTCGTTGGACCTTTCGCTGCTTGGCCCGCGCAAAGAAGAAGTGGCTGAGAACGACGCGCGCCTCTCCGCGGCGCAATCCGCGCAGGATTTAATCGTCACCGGCCCGCGCAAAGAAGACATCGCGGAGGCCGAAGCAAAGCTCGCCGCCAATCAAGCCGCGCAAGAGCTTGCGATTGAGGGTCCGCGCAAAGAAGACATCGCCGAGGCCGAAGCGCGCTTGCGCGGCGACGAAGCTCAAGTCGCATATTCGAAACAGATTCTCGCCGACGCGCAATTGATTGCGCCGTCCGACGCCGTCGTGCGCACGCGCGTGCTTGAGCCCGGCGAGATGGCGTCGCCGCAGCGCCCAGTTTTTACACTGGCCATCACCGATCCGAAATGGGTGCGCGCGTATGTTTCGGAACCGGATTTGGGCAAGGTTCGATCCGGCATGGCCGCGACGGTCAGCGTGGACAGTTTTCCCGGCAAACGCTTTGAGGGCTGGGTCGGCTTCCTTTCGCCCGTTGCTGAATTTACACCCAAGGATGTGCAGACCGAAGAACTGCGCACCAGCCTCGTGTACGAAGTCCGGGTCTTCGTCAAAGATCCCGGCGACGACCTGCGCCTGGGCATGCCCGCGACTGTCACGCTGGCGCTCGATGCAAATGCGCCGCAAACTTCGCCAGCCGCCACACCGGAGCATCATTAAATGTCCGGCGACGAACTGGTCTTGAGCGGACGCGACTTGCGCAAAGAATTTCGCCGCGACACCGGCGAAGTCGTTCACGCGCTCGAGGGCGTCTCGCTCGAAGCGCGGCACGGTTCGCTCACCGCGCTCGTCGGTCCCGACGGCGCGGGCAAAACCACGCTCATTCGTCTGGCCTGCGGCTTGAGCGCGCCCGATTCCGGCGAATTGATTGTGCTCGGCGTCAATGTGACTGCCGATCCGCAGCAGATTCAGGATCGCATCGGCTACATGCCGCAAAAATTTGGACTCTACGAAGATCTCACCGTTCAAGAGAATCTGAATCTCTACGCGGACCTGCACGGGATCGGCGCCGAGGAGCGCCAGAAACGGTATCCGGAATTGATGACCATGACTGCGCTTGGCCCATTCACGAAACGCCTTGCGGGAAAATTGTCGGGCGGCATGAAACAAAAACTCGGGCTGGCCTGCACGCTGATCAGCTCGCCGGAATTTCTGCTGCTCGACGAACCTACCGTCGGCGTCGATCCGCTCTCGCGCCGCGAATTGTGGGACATCATTTTTCGGCTGGTTCACGAGCAGGGTTTGACGGTGCTGCTGAGCACCGCGTACCTTGATGAGGCTGAACGCTGCGGCCACGCGATCGTGATGCATCAGGGGAAAGTGCTGGCGCAAGGCGAACCGGCAGAGCTCAGCCGCCGCGCTGAAGGGCGCACATTTTTTGTGGAGGTGCCCGCGGGCGCGGGACCGGCGCGCTCGCTTCAAACGCGATTGCTGGAAGATTCCAATGTTGTCGATGCCGTGCCGGAAGCCGGGCGAGTGCGGCTTGTACGGCGCGAACCGTTAACGGCGGAGGCGCTGCAAACCGGCCTTCTTTCCAATGCAAAAGTGTCAGCGCGCCCGCCGCGTTTGGAAGACGGCTTCATGCTGCTGCTGCGGCAGAATTCACCGCAGCAAAGCGTGACGCATTCGATGAAACTTGAACAACCGCTCGAAAAGCATGGCGGCGAAACGGTCGTGCAGGTCCAGGACCTGGTTCGCCGTTTCGGCGATTTCACAGCGGTCGATCACGTCAGCTTCGAAGTTCACGCCGGTGAAGTGTTCGGCCTGCTTGGCCCCAACGGCGCCGGAAAGACGACCACGTTTCGCATGCTCTGCGGACTGCTGCCCGCGACCAGCGGCTCGCTGCGCGTCGCGGGCGTGAACGTGCGCGACGCGCGCGCGTCGGCGCGACAGCGCATCGGCTACGTCGCGCAAAAGTTTTCGCTCTACGGGCAGTTGTCGGTGCAGGAGAATTTGGATTTCTTCGCGAGTGCCTATGGCCTGCGCGGCGAACGCAAACGCAAGCGCATCGACTGGGCGGTGCAGCAATTTGAACTCAAATCTCTTGCGAAGCTGCCCAGCGGCCAACTGCCCGGCGGTTTCAAACAGCGTCTGGCGATGGCCGCGGCTCTGCTGCACGAACCGCAAATCCTTTTTCTCGACGAGCCGACCAGCGGCGCCGACCCGCTCGCGCGCCGCGAATTCTGGGCGCGCATTACCGCGCTGGCCGAACAGGGAGTCACCGTCATCGTCACCACGCATTTCATGGAGGAAGCGGAGTACTGCGACCGGCTGGTGATTCAGGACTCGGGCCAGGTGCTGGTGCAAGGCACGCCCAACGAAGTTCGCCGCCACGCGCACCCCAGCCATGGCGGCGAGCCGACGATGGAGGACGCGTTCATCGCCGTCGTCGAAGAAGCGCGCCGCAAACATCCCGAAGAAAATCGCGAGGCGAAAGGAGCCGCGGCATGAGTGAACTCAATGACCGCAAGCGCGCTCACGCGCATTCGTCCAGCGCGCTGCGCCGCATGATCGCGCTGATTTTCAAGGAATCGCGCCAGATCGTGCGCGATCCGAGCAGCCTCGCCATCGGCGTGGTCATGCCGGTCTTGCTGATTCTTTTGTTCGGCTACGGGCTTTCGCTCGACGTCAAAGACATTCCCGTCGCGGTGGTGCTCGAAGACCCGTCGCCGGAATCCGCGGAACTCGCGGCGAGTTTTCAACATTCGCCGTATTTCGACGCGCGCATGATTGCGTCGATGCCGCGCGCCGAAGAACTGATGCTGAAGCGCGAGGTGGACGGCGTCATTCGCATCCGCCCCGATTTTGGGCGGCGCGTGAATCTCAGGGACGCCGAAGTCCAGGTCATCGTCCATGGCACCGACGCCAATCGCGCGCGCATCATTCAGCGTTACGCGCAGGGCGCGGTCGGGCAATGGTCGGCGCGCCGCATCTCCGAAGGCAAAGCCGACGCTTCCGAAAATGGCCCAGTCGTAATTGTAAACAGGCTCTGGTTCAACGAAGCCAACGACAGCCACTATTTTCTCGTGCCCGGACTGGTGGTGCTTGTGATGACGCTGATCGGCGCGTTCCTCACGGCGCTCGTGATCGCGCGCGAATGGGAACGCGGCACACTCGAAGCGCTCTTCGTCACACCCGTGCGCGTCAATGAAATTCTCGTCGGCAAGACCGTGCCTTATTTCGTGCTGGGCATGGCGGGCCTTGCGCTATGCCTGCTCTCCGGAAAATTTCTCTTCAATGTCCCGTTCCGCGGATCGATCTTCGCGCTCACGCTTTCGTCCATGCTGTATCTGGCCGTCTCGCTGGGCTTGGGCCTGTTGATTTCCACGCTCGTCAAAAGCCAGTTTGTCGCCAGCCAGATGGCGCTGCTGCTCACGTTTCTGCCCGCGATGATGCTCTCCGGATTTCTCTTCGATCTGCGCAGCATGCCCACCGCGATTCGAATTGTGACCTACATGCTTCCGGCGCGCTACTTCGTCACGCTGCTGCAAACGATTTTTCTTTCGGGCGACGTGTGGAGCGTAATCCTTCCCAACGCCGCCGTGCTTGCGGGCATGGCGGTGCTCGTGCTGGCACTGTGCCGGCTGGCCACACGCAAAAAATTGGATTGAGGCGCCGGCATCATGTTCGATTCAATACTTCGCATCCTCGCGCTGACGCGCAAAGAGCTGCTTGCCGTCGTCAAAGACCCGCGCAGCCGCGTCACGCTGTTTCTTCCCACGCTCATTCAGTGCGTGATCTACGGCTACGCCGCGACGTACGACCTCAATCACGTCTCGTATGTCGTGCTCGATCAGGACCGCGGCGCCGCGGCGCACGAGATTCTGGCGGCGCTCGACGGCTCCGGCATTTTTACGCGCGTGGCCAACGTCTCCAGCGCCGCTGAATACAAAGCATACGTCAACGAGGAGCGCGCGCTGCTGGGCATCCAATTCGAGCAGGATTTCGAACGCCGTCTGCAATCCGGCCAAAGCGCCGGCATTCAAATTCTTGCCGACGGCCGCAACTCCAACACGGCGGGCCTCGCCACCGGCTACATTTCGATGATCGTTGAAGCGTTCAATGCAAATTGGCGCACCGCGCACAATTCAGATGCGCCGGCGGTGCGCATCACCAGCCGCGCGTGGTACAACCCGAATCTGCAAACGCGATGGCACATGGTTCCCGCACTGCTTGGCACGCTCTCGCTGATTCAAGTGCTGATGCTGACGGCGCTGAGTGTCGCGCGCGAACGCGAGCAGGGCACTTTCGATCAATTGCTGGTCACGCCGTTCCGCGCGCCGGAGATCATGGCGGGAAAATCGCTGCCCGCCGCGCTGATCGGACTGGCGCAAGTCACGATCGTGCTGATCATCGCGCAATTCTGGTTTCACATTCCATTTTCGGGTTCGTTCCTCACGCTCTTCGCGGCGCTAAGCGTGTTCATTCTCGCCGCAGCCGGCATCGGCCTGATGGTCTCGTCCATCGCCGCGACCATGCAGCAGGCGATGCTCTACAATTTCATGCTGATCATGCCATTCACGTTGCTCTCCGGCCTGACCACGCCGGTCAGCAGCATGCCGCTCTCGCTGCAATATGTCACGCTGCTCAATCCGCTGCGTTACGCCATCGAAATTGCGCATCGCATTTATCTCGAAGGCGCCGGCTTCGTGGAATTGTGGCCGTTGATGTGGCCGCTGCTGATCATCGCCGCGGTCACGCTCACCGCGGCAAGTTTTATGTTTCGCAAAATGACTTAACCCGCACAGTTCATCACCCCTCACCCCCGGCCCGTCACAAGGCCTACTTCTTTCCGCTTCCGCTTTGCGGTCCGAGCTTGTTCACTTTTACTGTGTAAACAAGCGCCGGATTCGCGAAATGCGAGGTGCCGTCCAGCACCACGATCACCGGAAAAATCAGCGAGGGATTCGATGCTGTCTTGCTAAAGCCCAGCCCTTGCAGGGGCGTAAACAGATTCCGGTTTTTC
>Ga0070731_10000450_pt1 | contig 56632 bp, 47 predicted proteins | sample Coa_R1_2_FD_66448 | JGI IMG/M metagenome (GOLD analysis project Ga0070731, IMG submission 66448) | Surface soil microbial communities from Centralia Pennsylvania, which are recovering from an underground coalmine fire - Coalmine... | ecosystem: Environmental > Terrestrial > Soil > Unclassified ... | reverse complement strand
GTTCCCGCAGTTCAAATATCGTTATGCTCACCATGGAAGAAGCCATGAAGCAAACCGGCTCGCTGCCGTTTGCCGCTGGCAATATCGTCAAAGGCCACATCATCGAAGTCCGCCCCAAGGAAGTGCTGGTGGACATCGGCTACAAAAGCGAAGGCGTCATACCCGCGCAGGAATTTCAGGACATCAAGGCCATAAAGGTCGGCGACGAAATTGATGTTCTCATAGAGAAACTCGAAAACAAGGAAGGCACCGTCGTCCTCTCGCATGAGAAGGCCGAATTCAAGCGGAACTGGGAACGCATCCTCACGATTTGCAACGAGGGCGGCACCATCCAGGGCAAGGTCAAATCGGTCGTCAAAGGCGGCCTGGTCGTCAACATCGGCGTCGAGGCGTTTTTGCCCGCGTCGCAGATTGACATCATCACCCCCAAGAATCTCGCGCAGTTCGTCAACAACACCTACGAGTTCAAGGTCGTTAAAATCAACCAGGACCGGCAAAACATCGTGCTTTCGCGCCGCGAGCTCATCGAGCAGGAACGCTCCGAAAAACGCTCCAAACTGCTGGCCGAAATGGTCCCCGGCGACATCCGCAAGGGCACGGTCAAGAACATCACCGATTTCGGCGCGTTCATCGACCTCAACGGCATCGACGGCCTGTTGCACATCACGGACATGAGTTGGGGCCGCATTGCGCATCCGTCGGAAATTTTGAAGGTCGGCCAGGAAATTGACGTGGTCGTGCTGGACGTGAACAAGGAAAAGGAACGCGTCAGCCTCGGCCTCAAGCAGAAGATGGCCAACCCGTGGGACAACATCGAATCGAAATTCCCGGTCGGCGCACGCGTCAAGGGCAAGGTGGTCAACCTGGTGCCTTACGGCGCGTTTGTGCAGCTCGAACCGGGCGTGGAAGGACTCGTGCACGTCACCGAGCTTTCCTGGACGAAACGCGTGGCCAAACCCAGCGATGTGCTCAAGCCGGACCAGGAAATTGAAGCGATTGTCCTGGGCATCAACCGCGAGGAACAGAAAATTTCCCTTGGCATCCGTCAGTTGGAAAGCAATCCGTGGGACAACGCCGAACAAAAATATGCCGTCAGCACCCGCGTCAAGGGCAAGGTGCGCAATCTCACCAGCTACGGCGCGTTTGTGGAATTGGAGGAAGGCATCGACGGCATGATTCATGTGTCCGACATCTCATGGACACGCAAAATCAATCATCCGTCCGAAATCCTCAAGAAGGGCGATGAAGTCGAGGCGGTCGTGCTCGAGGTGGACCGTCCGAACCAGCGCATCGCACTCGGCATGAAACAACTCGGCGAAGATCCGTGGGCAAACATCGACAAGCTCTACAAGGTCGGCGACGTGGTGGAAGGCAAGGTTACGAAGCTCGCCAGCTTCGGCGCATTCGTCGGCCTGCAGCATGAGATTGACGGCCTCGTGCACATCTCGCAGGTCAGCGAGGAACGCGTGGACAAAATCAAGAACGTGCTCAAGGTCGGCCAGGACGTCACCGCCCGGGTCATCAAGATTGACAAGGGCGAACGCCGCATCGGCCTGTCCATCAAGGCCGCGAGCTATTCCGATGAGCAACTCAAGGAAGAGCAGAAACTGCTCGACTCGCTCAAGCCCGGCGAAGACCTCGTGGCGTTGCAACACGCCTTCGATGCCGCCGACGAAGCCAAGCAGGATTCAAAGGAATAACTGCCGCAGTTAATAATTTAGTCACACAGGCGGGCCGGCAAAGGTCCGCCTGTTTTATTTTCCTTCGGAAGGACGAATTATACGAGTCCCGGTTATTCAGCCCTAAGTGGTAGGGCGCGCTGTCCCAGCGCGCCGCGCTTCGGCGCGTTCGGAGAACGCGCCCTACCTCATAAAACCAGCGACTTGTGCCGGTAATGCAGAATCTTGAACTCCGGGGTGTCGCGGACTTCTTCGGCCAGGACAAATTTCTTTTCAAAGGTTGGGAAAAACGTGTCGCCTTGAACCTCGCGCTTCACGAGCGTCAGATATAGGTCGGAACACCGCGGCAATGCCTGCTCGTAAATCTGCGCTCCGCCGCAGATAAAGATGTCGTTCGGAAATTCCGACGGATTCAGCCGGTCGAGCGAATTGAAGATCAGGATTTCCGTCTGCTGGTTTTTCTCCAGTTTGGTGAAGTGAAACTGATAGGCGCGTTTGAGGTAACGCCCGCCGCGCCATTCATGGTACTGGCCGAAAATTTCCGGATGACTTTTGATGAGCCGCTGCGGATGCCGCGTGAGAATCATGTTTTTGCGGCTGGGCAGCGGCCGGCCCAGGCTTTCGAACGTCTTGCGCCCCATCACGACGATGTTGCCCATCGTCATTTTTTTGAACCACTTGAAATCCTCCGGCAGGTGCCACGGGATTTTGCCGTCCGCGCCAATCACGCGGTTCTGCGACATCGCGGCAATAGCCTTGAAGTGTTTCATGTTGCTACCGCAGATTAAGCAGATTTGTGCTGATTATAAAACAAATCTGTGTAATCCGCGGAATCAGCGGAAATGTCTTAGACCGCAATTGGCGCCTTGATGGCCGGATGCGGGTCGTAACCCACCAGTTCAAAATCCTCAAACTTGAAGTCGTGGATGTTTTTTACCGCCGGATTCAATTTCATCTGCGGCAGCGGCCGCGGGCCGCGCGACAATTGCAGCTTCGCCTGTTCGAGGTGGTTGGCATAAAGGTGCAAATCGCCGAAGGTGTGGACGAAATCACCTGGCTTTAATCCACAGACCTGCGCAACCATCAGCGCAAGCAGCGCGTAACTGGCGATGTTGAACGGCACGCCGAGGAACAGGTCCGCGCTGCGCTGGTAAAGCTGGCAGCTCAATTCGCCGTCGAGCACGTAAAACTGAAACAGCGCGTGACAGGGCGCCAGCCGCATCCGGTCCAGTTCGCCGGCGTTCCAGGCGGTGACGATGTGCCGCCGGCTATCGGGATTTTTTTTGATCTGCTCGATGACTCCGTCAATCTGATTGAGGGAACGGCCGTCGGGTGTGCGCCAATCGCACCATTGCGCGCCGTAAATGCGACCCAGGCTGCCTTCCTCGTCCGCCCACTCGTCCCAGATCGTCACGCCGTGCTCGTGGAGGTATTTGACATTTGTGTCGCCGCGCAGGAACCAGAGCAACTCGTAGATGATGGACTTGAGATGCAGCTTTTTCGTGGTGAGCACGGGGAAACTTTGGCGCAAATCGAACCGCGCCTGCGCGCCAAACACCGAATACGTGCCCGTACCGGTGCGATCAGCCTTGAACTTTCCATGTTCCAGGACGTGTCGCAGCAAATCGAGGTATTGAATCATCGCGGAAAAATTTAACCACGAAAGACGCGAAAAGAAATCACCTAATTTAAATACGGTGAAATTTTCTTGCGCTGCACCGTCATTGCACCGCCTATTTATTGCCATGCGGGAATTGCCCCACACCCATTCATGCTTCGTCTGCGGCGAAAGCAACGCCGTCGGACTCAAACTGCGTTTTACCACCGACGGGCGCGCCGTGCGCACGCGTTTCCGGCTGCGCGCCGCGCACATCGGCTTTCGCGGCGTCGTGCACGGCGGCATTTTGACGACCGTACTCGACGAAATCATGGTCTGGGCCTGCGCGGTGCCAACGGGACAGTTCGCATTTTGCGCCGAATTGACCGTGCGGTTTCTGAACCCGGTGCGACCGGATGATGAAATCTTCGCCACCGGCGAGTTGATGACCAACCGTAAGAACCGCATTTTCGAGGCCAGGGGCATCCTGGCCAATGCTTCCGGCCGGCCGTTTGCCGAGGCCACGGGCAAATACCTGCCGATTCCAAAAGTGGATTTGACCGGAATGATGACCGATTTGATTGGCGACACCAGTTGGTTGAGGACTGGCACCGCCGCTCCGGCGGTTAATCCGTGATTGCTGAAACGCGTTTTTAAAAGTAGTTTGAGGACGACTTAATTCCATGCGCATTCTTGCCCTCGACCACGGAACCAAACGCATCGGTGTCGCCGTGAGCGACGAAACCAAAACGATTGCCCAGCCGCTGGAATACATCCTGGCCGAGCCGTTCGCAGGTTTTCTGGAACGATTGAAAACATTGCTGGTCGAAAAGGAAGTGGATCTCGTCCTCATCGGTTTGCCGCGAAACATGGACGGCAGTTACGGTCCGGCGGCGCAGAAAGTCGAGGCGTTCGTGGCGGTCTTGCGCAATGCCATCACGGTCCCGATTCGGACCTGGGATGAACGGCTGACGAGTTCACAGGCAAACCGGATTCTGATCCAGGGCAAGGTCCGGCGGGACCAGCGCAAGGAGAAGGTGGACAAGATGGCCGCGGCCATTTTATTGCAGAGTTACCTGGATGGGATTTGAGCCGCGGATAAACACAGATTCTTTCTTTTTATCCGCGTTTCATCTGTGCCAATCTGTGGCAGAAAATGTCGGCTTCGAAAAAATTCAAACTGGTCATTGCCTACGACGGCACGGCGTACGCCGGCTGGCAAATGCAAAAAATCGGCACGGGCGTGCAGGAAAAGGTCGAGGTCGCCCTGGCCCGACTGTTCCCCGGCGCGCCACGGCTCCACGGTTCCAGCCGGACGGACACCGGCGTGCATGCGCTCGGCATGGTGGCGCATTTCGAGGTGTTGCCCGCGGAATTTAAAATGACGGTCCGCAAACTGGCGCTGGCCATCAACGCGTGGCTGCCGGAGGACATCCGCGTGTTGTCCGCTTCCCGGGCGCCGGAAAAATTCCACGCGCGCTTCGACGCCAATGGAAAACAATACCGTTACTTCGTCTGGAACCACACGGCCATGAATCCTTTGCTTCGCCACCGCGCCTGGCAGGTGACGCGTCCGCTCAATCTGAAGGCCATGCGCGCCGCCGCGCGGCGGCTGGTCGGACGGCATGATTTCAAATCGTTCGCCGCCAATCGGAATTATGAAATGGAATCCACCCGGCGGCGACTCACGCGGTGCGACATCAAAAAGTCCGGTCCGCAACTGACGTTCATCATCGAAGGCGACGGCTTTCTTTACAAAATGTGCCGCGGCATCGTCGGCACGCTGGTGCAGATCGGCCAGGGCAAATTTCCGCCGGCGGAAATCAAGCGGATGCTGGCGAAAAAAGACCGGCGGGTTTCCGGCATGACGGCCCCGGCGCACGGGCTGGTCCTCTGGAAAGTCTTTTATTCATCGCCGAAACGCAGGAACACGGAGAAAGAACCAAAAGGGCAAAAAACTCTGCGCCTTCACGCCTCTGCGGTTTAATTTTCATGCAAATTGTTCTAGTCGAACCGGAAATTCCACCGAATACGGGCAACGTGGCACGGCTCTGCGCGGCGACCCGGACGACGTTGCATCTCATCGAGCCATTTGGTTTCAAGCTGGATGACGCGCAGCTCAAACGCGCGGGCATGGATTACTGGCAACACGTCGAGTGGCACCGGTGGCCCGGCTGGACGGCCTTTGAAAAAAAACTGCCGGTTGACGCGCGGCTGTGGTTCATTGAATCGAACGGCCCGAAACTTTATACGGAAGCAAAATTTTCAGCGGCGGATTATCTGGTTTTCGGGCGTGAGACCGCCGGTTTGCCGGGGCAATTATTGGAACACAACCGCGAACATTGGCTGCGGATTCCGATGTTCAACGCCCAATCCCGTTCGCTGAACCTGTCGAACTGCGCGGCGCTGGTTTTATTCGAGGCGTTGCGGCAACAGGGATTTCCGGATGAAATTCGCTGAACCCGTATTCCGCCCGGTTGCCGGCGCACCTCATGAACGGCCCGGGAGCCAATGAATTCACATTTTCTCCTCCAGTTTTTTGACTTCTTCCTTGATCAGTTCCGTCGTCCGATGCTTGGCCAGATAAACCTGATCCACGGATATGCCGAAGGTGGCGGCCACCCTTTCGGGCGGCCATTCCTTGTTCACGTATAAATCGAAGATTTGATATTTACGCGGGTCCAGCCGGCGTTTGACTTTTGCCATGGCCGCATCCAGCAGATTCTTTTCCCATTCGGCGTCCCACAGCGCGTCCAGGTCCCGGCCCGTCGGATCCACCATATTGTCCACCGTGCGGGTGCCGATGGCGGTATCGTCGGCAGTGGAATGACCGGCCACAAAAGGCCCACGCTTGCGGAGCTGGTCGGTGATGCGCCAGCGGGTCATGTTTAAGAGCCAGGTTTTGAAGGAGCCAATCGCCGGGTCATATTTGAAGGCGGGCATGTGCTTGGCGACCGAAATCATGGTTTCCTGCACGACATCCTGCGCTTCGGTCGCCGTCAAACCGCTCTTGATGGCGGTCCCATAGATGAGCTTCCAGTACGTGTCAAAAAAATCCTGCCAACTTGATTGATCCTGCCAATCCTTGAGGCGCTGGATCAAAGTTGCGCGCGTCGGAATCAATTCATCCTTCGGCTCTGCCATTAAACAAGTAATGTGGTCTTAAATAACGGTTGGCAATAAAATATACCGTAATCTCGAAAAATGTTGAAGAAAAGGGTTTTATCTGCTTGTCTCAGTCACGTTAGTCAGTCAGATGCGTGGACGGATTTAATCGCTTGAACTTGTTTCCTAAAGCCGGGCGCGGTTTGTTGAAGGCCGCCGTTTTTTGGGGTTTCTTGGCTGGCGTCGAGGGATCGCATGCGCAGCCAATGGCCGGTGGTGCCATCACGAACGAAATCCGGATTGTGGAACTGCAAGGCACGGCGGAAATTGCCTCCGGTACAACCACCACCTGGACACCGGCGCAGAACCACCAAATCCTGCATCCCTTCGACCGGTTACGCACCGGCGCCAACAGCCGGATGGCCTTGCTTTGGTCTGACCGGAGCGTCCTATCTTTCGGCGCTTCGACGGAAATCGAAGTGCTGCCGCCGGATTCAGCGGATGCGCAATGCGGACTGCATTTGCTCCGGGGCATCCTCTCGTTTTTTCATCGGGACCAACCGGGGCGCATCCGGGTCATCACTCGCGGTGCCGTCGCCGGCGTGGAGGGCACGGAATTCGCGATGGCGGTGGACGACACGGGGCGCACGACCCTGTCGGTCATTGACGGCAAAGTCCGGTTCGGCAACGAACAGGCCATGCTGCGGTTGACCAACGGTCAGCAAGCCGTCGTCGAGCCAGGCAAGGCGCCCGTCCGCACGGCGGGTTTCATTGCCAACAACCTCCTGCAATGGTGTTTTTACTACCCGGCGATCATTGATCCGGCAGACCTGCCGTTCACATCGGACGAACAAAAAATCCTCGGCGAATCCCTCCAGGCTTATCGCTCGGGCGATTTGATGGCCGCGCTGGCCCAATATCCGGCGGGACGGTCGCCCGGCTCCGACGCCGAACGGGTTTATTATGCCGGCCTGCTTTTAAGTGTTGGACAAGTTGAGTCGGCCGAATCCGTGCTGGCCGCATTGTCCGGTTCCGACGCCTCCAGCCGGCCGCAACGGATGGCGGCGGCCTTGCACCGGCTCATCGCCGCCGTGAAACGGCAGCCAAATCCGCCGGCAGCCCGTCCGCAACTGGCCACGGAATTTCTGGCGGATTCCTACTATGAACAATCGCGCGCCGTCCCTGGCATTTCATTAATGGCGGCACTGGCTTCCGCACGGGAGGCCGCGACCAACTCGCCGGATTTCGGTTTTGCCTGGGAACGCGTGGCGGAACTGGAGTTCAGTTCCGGCCATTCCCGCCGCGCGTTGGACGCCTTGGATAAAAGCCTGGCCCTGGCACCGCGCAACGCCCAGGCGCTCGCGCTGAAGGGATTTCTGCTCGCGGCGCAAAATCGCACCGGTGAGGCCATCCGCTGGTTCGACCGGGCGTTGGCGGTGGACTCTGCGCTTGGTAACGCATGGCTGGGGCGCGGTCTTTGTCGTGTCCGCCGCGGCGATGTCAAAGGGGGACGTGAAGACCTGCTGGTGGCCGCAGCGCTCGAACCGCAACGTGCCGAATTGCGCAGTTATCTGGGCAAGGCTTACACGGATGCGGGCGATTATCCGCATGCCGCCAGGGAACTTCAACGGGCGGAAAAATTGGATCCCAATGATCCGACGGCGTGGCTTTATTCCGCCCTGCTGGACCAACAGGAGAACCGGATCAACGACGCGATTCAGGACCTGGAAAAGTCGCAGGCCTTGAACGACAACCGGAGCGTTTATCGTTCGCAACTGCTGCTGGACCAGGACCGCGCGGTGCGCAGCGCAAATCTGGCGGCGATGTACCGGGACGATGGCATGGATGACGTGGCTACGCGCGAAGCCTCCCGCGCGGTCAACAACGATTACGCGAATTACTCGGCCCATCTGTTCCTGGCAAACAGCTTTGCGGATCTCGGCGATCCGAACGGGATCAATCTCCGTTATGAAACTCCTGCCGAGAGCGAATATTTGCTGGCAAATTTGCTGTCCCCGATAAGCGCCGGCACCTTGTCGCCCACGATTTCCCAACAGGAATATTCCCCATTGTTCGAACGCAACGGTTTCGGGGTCGTATCGAGCACGGAATATCTGAGCCGCGGGGCCTGGACGCAGGCAGGCGCACAATACGGCGTCTTTGACAACTTTGGTTATGACCTGGAGGGATTCTACCGCACCGATCCGGGACAACGTTTCAATGAAGACATCGAACAACGGCAACTGTCCGCGGCGTTCAAATATCAATTCACGCCCCAGGACACAGCTTATGTGCAGGTAAAACAATACAATGCCGATGGCGGGGATTTGACACAATACTACGATCAAAACACGGCCAGTCCAACTTACCGCTTTAACGAAAAACAAGAACCGATCGTAAGTCTCGGCTATCATCACGAATGGGGACCCGGAGTTCACACGTTGTTTTTGGCGGCGCGCCTCGACGACACTTACTCGTTCACCAACTTTACGCAGCCATCCCTGTTTCAAGACCTGCCCGGCATTCCCCCCACGTTTATTTCAGCACAAAACATAACCATGGATGCGAATTATGCGAGCAAGCTGGATATTTATTCAGGTGAATTGCAGCAGATTTGGGAGGGGCCTTCTCACAATACTATTATTGGTTCTCGCATCCAATACGGTCATTTTCATACTACCGTTCTACAAGACAACACGTCCTTTGCGCTCTTGCCCGCTTTTCCCGACCCGATAGCACCGGAGGACATTACTTCTCTTTTCAAGCGCTTCAGTTTTTATGGCTACCATCAATGGCAGATTTTGGAGCCGCTGCAATTGATTGGTGGCGTGGCTTATGACCGTATCACCTATCCACAGGATTTCCAGAGTGCACCCATCTCGGGGGACGAAACGACCGCTAGTCGGATTTCGCCCAAAGCCGGTCTGATTTGGACGCCACTGGATAAAACCACCGTCCGTTTTGCCTATACCCGCTCATTGGGCGGAGCAAGCCTGGACCAAAGTTACCAAATCGAGCCTTCACAGGTGGCGGGTTTCATTCAGAACTATCGCAGCATCATTCCGGAATCCATCGCCGGGGATAATGCCGGGGCCAAATTTGAAACTTATGACCTTTCCTTGGAACAAAAATTCAGCACCGGAACTTACCTGGGTATTTCCGGTGAAATATTAAACTCTACCGTCCATCGGCTGGACGGCGTTTTCAATTATTATTCTGACTTGTTCGATGACGCAGTGCCATCCACGCTACGAGAAAATTTGGATTATTCGGAAGAAACACTGCTGGTCACCGCCAACCAGTTGTTGGGCCGGGACTGGTCTCTCGGCGCGCGGTACCAGCTCAGTCAGGTGGTCTTAAATGATAATTTCCCCGACGTGCCAGTCACTTCACCATTACTCGGGATTGACAATGCCATAGTACCAAGTCAGCGGACCAAAGGCGTCTTGCAAGAGTTGAGTATGTCAGCGGTTTACAACCATCCCTGCGGCTTCTTTGCCCAGGGAGAGGCTGATTGGTATGATCAAAGCAACAGCGGATACAATCCTGCTGAGCCGGGTGGTGATTTCTGGCAACTGAATGCATTTGCCGGCTATCGTTTTCTGCATCGTAAAGGTCAAGTCACCCTCGGCATCCTCAATCTCACCGGTCAAAATTACAGCTTGAACCCTCTCAATCTTTACAACGAACTCCCGCGCTCGCGCACCCTGCTCGTAAGTCTGCAGTTGAATTTCTAATTCACCTTCCAGGACCGTTTTCCACTTCCTCTGCAAAAACCGCCGGCAGGCGGGTCGCTCACAATTTCCCTTTTGCGACATTTCGCCGCAACCCTATTGAGCATTTTTACCCGCGCTGCCGGTCGGAGAGTTAAGAAATTACCGAATCGCCGTCAGGGATTAAATCCGGTCAGGATGATGGGATAGTTGGTGGTCGGCACGCTACTGGGAAAAAAGACCGTGAATCTGTAAGCGGGGCTGGGCGGCGGATAGGGAATGGTGACCGTTGTTTGACCGCAGCCCGTATCACCGTACTTCCCCATATAAGTAATGAATGTATCCGTTCGTCCACCGCCATCAGAAGCGGTAAGAGTTGTCGCGCCGGAAATGGGCGTCCAGCCCCAGCCTTGTGAAATGGTTTTGCTGTAAATGACGTAACCAACGAAACTGCCTGGACAGGTTCCTTGCGTGCCGTTACTGGCCTTGGGTCCGCCGGACACCACGATTGGTCCGCCGCCCAGAACGCCATTGGCCATCACGCCAGCACCAGTTGCACTGGCAGCGGTCTCAACCACCACCGACGCCGCGCGAGTCGGTACCGGATCTCCGCCCGTCTGGGAAACGTTACAGGAGTATGATCCTGCGTTATTAACCCCAACGTTCTGAAGAATCAGCGTGCTGTTGGTTTGTCCCGCAATATCAACCCCGTTGGATTGCCATTGATAATTATCAGCATAGACTGCCTGGACCGATAACACGACATTCGACCCCGCGATAACGGCCTGGTCCACCGGTTGAGCCGCTATTATTGGAAATGCGGATTGATCGACCGCGTCGGTCAAAAGCGGGTCCGTGGTTTGGGCATGAGTAATGTTTGGTGCCATGGCAAGCAATCCGGTGATGGTTGCCAGTGAAACGATATAAGGGATGCGTCTGTTCATAGTTTTAAGGGTTATTATGGGTTCTTTGCTGTCGTCCTCCCCCCGACAGCCCCTGGAATCTGCACAGCAGTTTGTTTTGCCCTACACTTAGAGCTAACACTGACAATACGCAGCAATCGGGCCAATCTTTCAAAAATTTCAGGTTGATTGATAAAGGGATGGATTGAACGGCCCCGTCATTTTGCATTATTAACCTTCCCTTTCCAATGTCCGGCGCGAAAAGCACTGATTTCGGCCGGGAGTTTTTCTAAAATCAACCAGCGGTGAAGGTCAGAGCCATCAAACGACGTCAATTTTTAAAATCCGCGCTGGGCGCGGCGTTGGCGGTGCTTTGCGGTTTGATGTTGTGGAAGATGCCGCTGGGCGATCCCTGGGTGAATGCCAGCTACGACTATTTATTCCGCTTTGGCGCGCGTGCCGTCACGAATCAGGTGACCTTGATTCTGATGGACAATGAGGCATTCAACCAATTTCATCAGACCCGTGGTCAGCCGTGGGACCGGGGATTGCACGCCCGATTATTGAACCGGCTGGCGGATGACGGGTGCGCTCTGGCGGTAATTGACTCCTTCTTCCGACAAACGAACGACCCGGCACAGGATGAAGCCCTGGCTCAAGCGATGCGGCGGCAACGTCACATCGTGCTGATGGCCGAGCAAGCGCAAGTGATCTACCCGATGCTGGCCGGAGCACAGCCCATTCTGCCTGCAGAACCATTTCTCAGCGCCGCCGGAACCAATTGGGGGGTGGCCTGCCTCGATGGGGATTCCGACTTGATTGTGCGCCGGCATTGGCCGTTCCCCTCGCCGGGACCTTATCCGAGCCTGCCCTGGGCCGCGGCGCGGCTGGCCGGGGCGCAATTGAGCGAAGTCCCGCAGGAACGGTGGTTGCGCTATTACGGCCGCGATGGCGCCTGGACCAGATTGAGTTACCGATTCGCGCTGGACCGGCCAACGAATTATTTTCGTGGTCAAATCGTGTTCATTGGCACGGCGCCGAAAACATCGGTGCCCGACGACGAAAAAGATAAATTCAACACTCCCTACACCCGCTGGACCGGTGAATCCATTGGGGGCGTGGAAATCCAGCTCGCCGCCTTTCTGAATCTGATGAATCACGACTGGTTGCGGCGGCCGGCCGGATGGCTGGAAGCATTGATGCTGGTGACCAGTGGACTGTTGCTGGGCGGCGGATTGTGCCGACTGCGATTGCCACTGGCTTGTGCCACGGCGGCTGGAGTTGCCTTGGTGGTGGCATTCGGGTCGATTTCCTGGAGTTACTTCACCAACTACTGGTTTCCCTGGCTGGTGATTGTTGGCGGCCAGTTGCCCTGCGCCCTGGCCTGGACGCTGATCCTCAAAGTACGTCAAGCGTATGAAACCAGGGCGGTTTCCCTGTCATTTCCCCGCGCGGCCGCCGCGGTTGAGCCGATGCCGGATGCACCCGGTTACAATTTGTTCAATCCGCCCTTTGGCGAAGGCGCTTATGGAAAAGTCTGGCTGGCGCGGAATCAGGCCGGGCAATGGCGGGCGTTGAAGGTGGTTTACCTGGCAAACTTCGACCAAAATACGGATCCCTACGAGCGCGAATTCAGCGGCATCAAAAAATATCAGCCGGTCTCCGACAAACATCCCGGCCTGTTGCGGGTGGAATTTGTCAGTGAGAAGCAGGCGGAATATTTTTATTATGTCATGGAGCTGGGAGACCCGCTCAAGCCCGGTTGGGAAAAGGAACCTTCCACGTACCGGCCGCGTGATTTGGTGAGTGAACGCGCCCGCGCCCGGGGACGGAGGCTGCCGATACGGGAGTGCGTACGGATTGGCTTGGCATTGAGTGACGCCCTTGATTTCATCCATCGCCAGGGACTCACTCACCGGGACATCAAGCCCCAGAACATTATTTTTGTAAACGGCCACCCCAAGCTGGCGGATCTGGGACTCATCACTGAAATCAAGCCCCCCGACCAGGAGCGGACACTGGTGGGCACGCCCGGCTATATGCCGCCACCCCCGGAGCGTCCGGGCACCCCGCAGGCGGATATTTATGCCCTGGGTATGGTGCTTTATGTGCTCAGCACCGGTCGTAATGCGACTTTTTTTCCGGAAATGGCCACGACCCTGGTCGAGCGCGAAGACCCGGCGGATTTCCTTCCGTTGAACACCATCATCCTCAAGGCCTGCCAACCGGACCCGGCGCAACGTTATGCCTCGGCTGCGGAGATGCACCGGGCCCTGCAGGAAATCCAGCCAGCGCCGGCGACCGGGTGATTGAAGCTGCCGTCCGCACACCGGCGGTAATTTCATCAAAGGCCGGCGGAACCCGGTTTTCCGGAAATTTCAATCAGCCAAAGATGCCGTGTCCAGACAACTCCGGACGGCCTGGGTAAGATCTTCGAGTGAAAATGGCTTGGGCAAAACGCGGTTGTGCATTTGGATCGTGCCCAACCGATCGGGACTATAGCCGCTCATCAGGATCACCTTGAGCCCGGGCCGTTCTCCCCGCAAACGGTCGGCCAGTTCCCGCCCGTTAAGACCACCCGGCATGATCACATCGGTCAGCAACAAATCAATTTGCGGAGCGTTGGCCTTCCAGATATTCAAAGCCTCCAAACCATCGGAAGCTTCCCAGACCTGATAACCGGATGCCTCCAAAACGTTCCGGGCAATCATTCGAACATCGATGTCATCTTCGACCAGCAGAATTTTTTCACCCCCGGCGGCACGGCGCACCGGTGTTGGCAAAACCTTTTTTTCCACCCCATCAGTAACACCGGCCGGCAGGAAAATTTTAAAAGCCGTTCCACCCCCCAGCTGGCTGGATACGTCAATCCAACCCTGGTGTTGTTTGACAATACCATAGACCGTGGCCAGACCGAGGCCGGTGCCCTTGCCTGCTTCCTTGGTGGTAAAGAAGGGTTCAAAAATCCGCGGCAGGTATTCCGGGTAGATCCCCACCCCCGTGTCGCTTACCGTAAAGCAGACAAAATTCCCGGGCTCGGCCTCGGGATGAAGGTTCACATAGGCAACGTCAATTCCAACGGTTTCCGTCGAGATCGTAATGGACCCGCCGGCCGGCATGGCATCACGGGCATTAACAATCAAATTGATGAGGATTTGCTCAATCATGCCGACATCCGCGCTGACCGGAGGCAGGTTTTCAGCGTAATTGCATTCCAGCACGACCTGCTCGCCGACGACCCGTTTGAGCATCCGGGTGAAATTACCGATGACTTGGTTCAGGTTGACGGGTTGAAATTGAAAGTTCTGTTTCCGTCCGAAGGCAAGCAATTGGCGGGTCAAATTTGCAGCGCGCTCGGTGGCATTGGTGATTTGTTGAAGACACCGGCGATCGTCCTCCTTGAGATGACTCCCCTCTGACAATACCAACTGAGCGTTGCCATGAATAATCGTGAGCAGATTGTTGAAATCATGCGCGATCCCTCCCGCCAGCTGACCCACCGCTTCCATTTTTTGCAGATGATGCAAATGTTCCTTCAATCTGAGATGCTGGGTGATGTCTTTCTTGATCGCAATAAAATGGCTGATTTCTCCGTCCGCCTCCTGAATCGGGGTAATGGTCATTTCCTCGTTATAGAGCGCCCCGTCCTTGCGCCGGTTGATGATCTCCCCCTGCCAGACCCGGCCCGCCAGAATGGTTTCCCAAAGTTCAGCGAAAAAAGCGGCGGCGTGTTTGCCTGACTTCAGAAAGTCCGGGGTTCGGCCGAGAACTTCCTCCGGGCTGTAGCCGGTCATGGCGCAAAAGGCCTTGTTGGCGAACAGAATTTTTCCCGCCTTGTTCGTCAAAATAATGCTATTGGCGGCGGCCTCCAGGGCGCTGGACTGCATATGCGCCTGCCGTTCCGCCTGCTGCCATTTTTTCCGCGTTTGAAGCATCATGTTCTTTTATTACGTATGGCAGATTTGCCCGGGGCTGAAATCCGCGCCTCGTGCCGTACCGGTCGCATGTAACCGGCGCCACAGCTCTTCGGTATCTATTCATTATTCATAAATACCAACTCCGTCCCGACACATCCCTTTTCCCTGGAACCGATACCCTACCCTGGAACCGGAGTTGGTATAAAATGTCATGGCGCGGCCTTGCGGCTGATTCGCACCCTTCGCAATCGTACTTTCCAAACGAAACTGCAACGGCGGTCAACCCTGTTATCGTCACACAAAACCGCACTACAGCTTTTACGCGGGTAAATTCGCAATCTTTCAACAATTTTTCACTTTAACCGGGATTTTGCGGTATCCCCTTGCCCCGGCACGAACACGTTCGAAATGCCTGTTGACTCGGGATCGGCTTCCGGCAGACCGTCCGGTCCTTCCTTGTCCGTCATCCCCGGATTGCGGAGATGCGAGATTTGAAGTTTGTCAAAAAGTCGGGTCCTGCTACCTTGCCTATCAGTCGGGCGCTTGGCGCAGTGGCTAGCGCGTCTCGTTTACACAAAGACCTGAGTTTCCTGGACTCATTGGCCCCCATGAGGAGCCACTTGGACTGACAACCTGATCCCGCTGTTCTCCTTGCCTGCTGGGATGAACCCAAACGGATTCAAAAACCTCGGATTTTTTCCGTCGGGGTGACAAACAGGGGTGACGATTCCTCTCCTTTTAATAGCCTAAAATTGTCTGCTTTCCATGCCCACTATCTCGGCAACTTCGCGAACTCGTGACTCAATATCAGTTGGGGTGAACACCCCATAGCGGGCGCGCCATTTGACAACCTATTCTCACATTGATCTTTTCCAAGGACAGAACGTAGGCAAGATGGTGGTAAAGTTGGCTCAGGCGACGACACGATCCAATCGATGAAAAAACGATGAAGAAAACGACGGCAATTACCTGCATGTTTCTGGATATCGGTGGTGTGCTGCTCACCGACGGGTGGGATCATCATGCCCGCCGACGGGCGGCAAAGCACTTCAAACTGGACCGGGACGCGATGGAACAACGGCATGGTTTGAACTTTGAAACTCACGAGGAAGATAAAATTGCTTTCAACGAGTATTTGGACCGCGTGGTTTTCTATGAAAAGCGTCCGTTCACGCGCGCCGAGTTTCGACGTTTTATGTTCGCGCAATCAAACCCTTATCCCGAGATGATCAAACTAATCCAGAAACTCAAGGCGAAGTACGGATTGAAGATTGTCGTGGTCAGCAACGAAGCGCGGGAACTAAACGCTTATCGGATTCGTAAATTCGCGTTGGACGAATTTGTGGATGCTTTTATTTCCTCCTGCTTTGTTCGTCTCCGAAAACCGGACGCGGATATTTTCAAGCTGGCGCTGGACATTGCCCAGACGCCAGTCCGCGAGACAATCTATATTGAAAACACGCCGCTGTTCGTCCAGATCGCAGCAGGCATGGGAATTCGAAGCATCCTTCACACAGATTATAAATCCACTTGCGCGAAACTGGCTTCGTTCGGATTGGAGGTCGCAGGATGAGCGGAAAATTATCCATCCTGACAATCAACGGTGGCTCGTCGAGCATCAAGTTCGCGTTGTACGATGCGGTCAACCCGCTGAAGCGCGGGTTGTTTGGAACGGTTGACCGGATCGGCTTGAGCGGAACAAATCTGACGTTCACTGAACCAACGAAGAAACAGCCGAAAAGCTTCAAACTTACCGCTGCCAATCACAAATCAGCGGCGAATTCCCTGATAGAATGGCTCGAAAAGCAACTTGATTTCAAATCGGTCAAAGGCGTGGGACATCGCGTGGTTCACGGGATGAAACATACCGAGCCAGAAGTTGTCACCCAGGAATTGCTGGATGAACTGCACCGGATCGCGCCATATGACCCGGACCATCTGCCGCGCGAGATTGAACTCATTGAGGTGTTCCGTCAACGTCATCCGAAACTGTCGCAGGTGGCCTGCTTCGACACGGCGTTTCACCGCACGATGCCGCGCGTGGCCCAATTGCTGCCGATTCCGCGGCGTCTCGATGCCAAGGGCATTCAACGCTATGGTTTTCACGGATTGTCCTATGCCTATCTGATGGAAGAACTCGCACGGCTCGGCGACCCGGCGGCAACGACTGGCCGCGTCATCCTCGCGCATCTGGGCAACGGCGCCAGCCTGGCCGCTGTGCACAACGGCAAGAGCACGGACACCAGCATGGGCTTCACGCCGACGGCGGGACTGGTGATGAGCACGCGTTCGGGCGATCTGGATCCCGGCCTCGCGCCGTATCTGGCGCGCACCGAACAAATGACCACCAGCCAGTTTTACAAAATGGTCAACCACGAGTCGGGCCTCCTTGGCATTTCAGAGACCAGTTCTGATATGCGTGATTTGCTCGACCGTGAAAAGCAAGACGTGCGCGCGGCGGAAGCCGTGGCGCTGTTTTGTTATCAGGCGAAAAAGTGGATCGGCTCCTTCACTGCGGCGCTCGGCGGATTGGACACGCTCGTCTTCGCCGGCGGGATTGGCGAAAATGCGCCCATCATCCGCGCCCGCATCTGTGAACGACTTGATTTCCTGGGTGTCGGAATAAACGAGGCGCGGAACGCCGGGAATGCCGCCATGATTTCTGCGGACAACGCTCGCGTCACCGTGCGCGTCATTCGCACGGACGAAGAACTGATGATTGCGCGCTCGGTTTGCCGCCTTTTCGATTCCGACGCATGAACCAAAAGGCTTGAATTATGAAAACCAACACGCTTGCCCCGGAACTGCTCCACCAGATGGACGCCTATTGGCGTGCCGCCAATTATCTGTCGGTCGGCCAGATTTATCTCTACGACAACCCGCTGCTGAAACGTCCGTTGACGCTGGCGGATGTGAAACACATGCTGCTGGGGCACTGGGGCACGACGCCTGGACAGAATTTTATTTATGTGCATCTGAACCGCGTCATAAAAAAATACGACCTCGACATGATTTACGTCTCCGGCCCCGGACACGGCGGCCCGGCGGTCGTGGGCAACACCTATCTGGAGGGAACTTACAGTGAAATCTATCCCGACATCAGCCAGGATGAGGCCGGGTTGCGAAAGCTCTTTATTCAGTTTTCATTTCCCGGGGGCATTCCCAGTCACGCCTCGCCGGAAACACCCGGTTCCATTCACGAAGGCGGCGAATTGGGCTACTCGTTAAGTCATTCATTCGGCGCGGTGTTTGATAATCCCGATCTGATCGTCGCCTGCGTTGTCGGCGATGGCGAGGCGGAAACCGGGCCGCTGGCCACAGCGTGGCATTCCAACAAGTTTCTGGATCCGGCCACCGACGGCGCGGTGCTGCCCATCCTGCATCTCAACGGCTACAAGATTTCCAATCCGACCTTGCTCGCGCGCATCACCCGCGAGGAATTGGAACAGTTGCTCCGCGGTTACGGGTGGACGCCCATCTTCGTCGAAGGCCACGAGCCGGCGCTGATGCACGAAGCCATGGCCACGGCGCTCGACACAGCGGTGGAACAGATCAAAAAAATTGAGAGGAACGCCCGCGCCCACGGCGATCTCACACGCCCGCGCTGGCCAATGATCGTCCTCAATTCACCGAAAGGCTGGACGGGGCCGAAGATGGTTGATGGCCTGCAGGTTGAAGGCACCTTCCGTGCGCATCAGGTGCCGCTCTCCGACCCGGCCACGCATCCGGAACATCTCAAGCTGCTGGAAATCTGGCTGCGGAGCTATCGGCCCGAGGAACTCTTCAATGAGCAGGGCCGCTTGAAACCGGAGCTGGCCGAACTGGCGCCCAAGGGTGAACGCCGCATGGGCGCGAATCCCCACGCCAACGGCGGCAAGCTGCTGCGTGACCTGCGCATGCCGGATTTCCGCGACTACGCGGAGGCTGTGCCGTCGCCCGGGGTTCAGGGCATCGGTGACACGCGTGTGCTCGGTCCATTCCTGCGCGACGTCACAAAGTTGAACCAGGAGCAGCGAAATTTTCGCGTCTTCGGTCCGGACGAGACGCTCTCCAATGGTCTAGCAGCACTCTTTGAAACGACCGAACGCCAGTGGGACGCCGCGACCGTGCCGAACGACGAATTTCTTGCGCCCGCCGGACGCGTGCTGGACTCGATGCTCAGCGAACACCAATGCGAAGGCTGGCTCGAAGGTTATTTGCTCACCGGGCGGCACGGACTCTTCAACTGCTACGAGGCTTTCATCCACATCATTGATTCGATGTTCAACCAGCACGCCAAGTGGCTGAAAGTCACGTCGCACCTGCCGTGGCGACGAGAGATTGCCTCGTTGAACTACCTGCTGGCCTCGCATGTCTGGCGCCAGGATCACAACGGCTTCACGCACCAGGATCCCGGTTTCATTGACCACGTCGTAAACAAGAAGGCGTCCGTCGTGCGGGTTTACTTTCCACCGGACGCCAACTGCCTGCTGTCGGTGATGGACCACTGCCTGCGCAGCCGACATTACGTCAATGTCGTCGTCGCGGGGAAACATCCCTCGCCGCAATGGCTGACGATGGACGCCGCGGTCAAGCATTGCACCGAAGGCATCGGCATCTGGCAATGGGCCAGCAACGACCAGGGCGCCGCGCCCGACGTGGTCATGGCTTGCTGTGGCGACGTACCCACTCTGGAGACGCTCGCCGCCGTCTCCATCCTGCGCGAGCATCTGCCGGAATTGAAAATCCGCGTGGTCAACGTCGTTGACCTGATGAAACTGCAGCCGCAGAGCGAGCACCCGCACGGGTTGAGCGACATGGATTTCGACGAGCTGTTCACCAAGGACAAACCGGTCATCTTCGCCTACCATGCCTACCCGTGGTTGATCCACCGGCTGACCTACCGCCGCACCAACCACGACCACATCCACGTTCGCGGTTACAAGGAAGAGGGCACCATCACCACGCCCTTCGACATGACAGTGCTGAACGATCTGGACCGTTTCCACCTGGTGATGGACGTCATCGACCGCGTGCAGAAGACCGGCGACAAGGGCATCTACCTGAAGCAGCAGCTCAAGGACAAACTCATTGAGCACAAGCAATACATTGATAAAAACGGCCAGGACCTGCCGGAGATTCGGAATTGGAAATGGAAGGAAACGGGCAGTAACAACGCAAAACCGAATTAATTTGGGATGAAATCAAGAAAGCCGAGAACCTATGAATGAGCTAAAGCACGGGCACCGCCGGTTTGAAAACCCCAATGGCGAAGAGCTGCATCATGGCCATCGGCCTTATTGGAAACGCGCCCATCGTGACTGGCGAATCTGGTTCTGCGTGATTGTGATGCTGGCCGCCATGGGGGTCTATTTGCTGACCGGTGACGTACGGTGGCGGATTCACGGCCAACCACAACAATCGCCGCAACCGATTTCAGCGCCGGCCGGTAACTAATGATTGCCGCTGATTAACGCGCCGGGAAATTATTGCCATGAACACGCAAAGTTTAACAGACACCGCGAGCAAGCTGGTCGCCGATGACAAAGGGCTGCTGGCGATGGATGAAAGCAATCCCACCTGCAACAAACGATTCGCCAAGCTGGGAATTCCCCAAACGTTGGAAGCCCGGCGTGCTTATCGGGAGTTGATTGTGACCACACCCGGTCTCGGTAAGTACATCAGTGGCACGATTCTCTATGACGAAACGATCCGCCAGCAGAAGAAGGACGGCACCGCCTTTGTCAAAGTCCTCACCGATGCGGGAATCATTCCCGGCATCAAAGTGGATGTCGGAGCGAAGGACATGGCCGGTCATCCCGGAGAGAGAATAACCGAAGGTCTGGACGGATTGCGCGACCGTCTGGCGGAGTACTTTCAAATGGGGGCGCGTTTTGCCAAGTGGCGGGCGGTGATTGCCATCGGCGATGGTATTCCCAGTCGAAGTTGCATCGAGGCCAACGCGCACGCGTTGGCGCGCTACGCCGCGTTGTGCCAGGAAGCCGGCCTGGTTCCTATTGTCGAGCCGGAAGTGCTTATGGACGGCGATCATACTCTGGAGCGATGCCGCAAAGAGACGGAGGAAGTCTTGCGAAATGTTTTCATCCAGCTCAATTGCCAGCGTGTTCTGCTGGAAGGCATGATCCTTAAGCCCAACATGGTACTGCCGGGATTGACGTGCCCCACGCAGGAATCCGTGGAGGAGGTGGCTGACATCACCGTGAACTGTCTCCTGCGAACCGTCCCCGCTGCCGTGCGGGGGATTGCGTTTCTGTCTGGCGGCCAATCGGCTGAACTCGCCTCGGCCCGTTTGAATACAATGAATCTTCGATTCAATTCGCACCTGCCGTGGGCACTGTCATTTTCATTCGCCCGCGCCATTCAACAACCGGCTTTGGAGATTTGGCAAGGCAAGGAGGTCAACGTATCGGCGGCGCAACAAGCTTTGATTCATCGCGCCAGGTGCAATCGGGCCGCGCGCCGTGGCGAATACACTGGCGCGATGGAAAGAACAGGAGCATGACAGCCAAGAGACAGGTCATGGATCAAATCTCCCTGCATCCACTACGTTTCGAACCGATTTATCAGTATCGGCTCTGGGGTGGCCGGCGTTTGGCCAGTCTGCTTTCCGCGCAACTGCCCGGCGATGGTCCCATCGGCGAAGCCTGGCTGTTGAGCGACCGCGAGGACCATCCCAGCCGCGTCACCGAGGGACCGCTCAAGGGACGGACGCTCGGGCAATTGCTTCATCAGTGGCCAGAGCAGATGCTGGGAAAAATGGCCGGGCATTTCCGCCGGTTCCCGCTGCTGCTGAAATTCCTCGATGCGCGCGACACGCTCTCGGTCCAAGTGCATCCATCGGATCAGCAGACCCAGTATATCCCCGCAGGCGAGAGCGGCAAAACCGAAGCCTGGGTGGTGCTGGAGGCGGGGACAAAAAGCTGCATCTACGCGGGCCTCAAGCCGACCACCACGAAAGACACTCTGCGGCAGGCGCTTGCGAACGGAACGGTAGCGGACCGCCTTGCATCCTTTACCCCGAAGCCCGGCGACGGAATTTTCATACCGGCCGGAACCGTTCATTCGCTGGGCGACGTGGTGGTTTTTGAAGTGCAGGAAAACAGCGACGTGACGTTTCGCCTTTACGACTGGAACCATCTTGACGCCAGGACCGGCCAGCCCCGACCTCTGCAAGTTGAGCAGGCGATGGCCTGCATTGATTTTGCGCAAGGGGCAATCGGTCCGGTGGCGCCAATGGTGGATGAGGTAAAGCCGGTGTTGCGGGAGCGGCTCTTTGATTGTGAACAGTTCGGGTTATGGCAGTTCGGCGCAGAATCGCCATTCAGGGTCGGCGCCGAAAGAACCCCGCGGGTGCTGGTGTGCCTCGCCGGCGACGGTCAGGTGGAGCACGATGGCGCCCATTACGCCATCGGCAAGGGGGATGTGCTGCTCCTGCCCGCCGTGGTTGGAGCGTGTTGGTGCCGACCGCATGGTGCCATCAGCTTGTTGGAGATTTCACTTCCGGAAGGTACCTGACCCATGAAAAAACTCATTGTTTTTGATCTGGATGGCACGCTGGCCGAAAGTAAAGCATCGCTCGATGCCGAGATGGCCAAACTGCTCACCGCTCTGCTGGGCATTGTGAAGGTGTCCGTGATTTCCGGCGGCGATTGGCCGCAGTTTGAAAAACAAGTGCTCGCCAATCTTCCCCATGACGAACACCTGAAGAATCTGTCTCTGCTTCCCACCTGTGGAACGAAGTTCTACCAATACGCAGGGGATTGGAAAAAGATCTACTCGGAAGATTTCACCGCGGACGAAAAAAAGAAAATCATCGGTTCGCTAAAGCAGGCGCTCGAAGCGGCGGGTTTCAAAGCCGAAAAGGTCTGGGAAGAAACCATTGAAGACCGCGGAAGTCAGATTACGTTTTCCGCATTGGGACAGCAGGCACCCATCGAAGAAAAGAAAAAATGGGACCCTGACTTCACCAAGCGGAAAAAGATCAAAGCACTCCTTGATAAACTGATTCCCGAGTTTTCAGTGCGCCTGGGCGGGACGACCTCCGTTGACGTCACCAAGCCGGGCATTGATAAAGCCTACGGGATTCGAAAACTCCGGGACATCCTTGGCATTGCCATTGATGAGATGATTTTTATCGGCGATGCGTTGTTTCCGGGTGGTAACGATTATCCGGCGAAAGAAGCTGGTGCTCTTTCCATCCGGGTCAGAGATCCCAACGAGTCGAAACGGGTGATTGAAGCCATCGTCGCTTGTCTGGGTGGTGTTCAAACCACAAAACCTCGTGAGGAGAAAACCGGATGAGTGGTTTTCAATTGCAACGCCTGGGAATGTTGATGGAACCGGAGCCGGGTAATCCGCAGGAACTTGAAGGCGTTCTGAACCCGGCAGCCACTCGCGGCCCGGATGGCAAGCTTTACCTGTTCCCACGGCTCGTCGCCAAGGGCAACTATTCACGCATCGGCATCGCCCGAGTAAAATTCAACGAAGCCGGCGATCCCTGCGGAGTCGAGCGGCTCGGCATTGCGCTTGAGCCGGAAGTTGATTACGAGCGGCGGTCTGACGGTAGCGGCGGCTGCGAGGATGCCCGCGTCACCTTTGTCGAACCGCTTGAGCATTACGTCATGACTTATACGGCGCTTTCACCGAACGGACCCCGAATTGCCCTGGCCATGTCGGAGGATTTGTTCCACTGGGAGCGGATCGGGCTGGCGACTTTTGAACCCTTTCAAGGAATTGATTTCGTCCACGTGGATAACAAGGACGCCAGCATCTTCCCCGTCGCCATTCCCAATCACGCCGGGAAGATGCAGTTGGCCATGCTTCACCGCCCACTTTTCCCCGGCACCCGCCCCGAGGAAACCGCCTTGCAGGCCGAGTCCAGGATTGTGGACCGCGAGCATGAAAGCATCTGGATTTCCTATTGTCCGATGCCGCCGAAGAGTTTTGCGGCGCATCGTCCCGGTCTGTTCAACTCGCATCATCGGCTGGCAACTCCGGTGTCCCACTGGGAAAGGTTAAAAATTGGCGGCGGCACTCCGCCCATTCTAACCAAACACGGCTGGCTGATCCTATACCACGGCGTGAGCAAAATGGCGGAACCGGGCAGTGACGGACGCCAGCTCTGCTACTCGGCCGGGGTCATGGCGCTCTCGCAAGAGCATCCGCAAAAAATCCTCTATCGGTCGGTGGAACCGGTGTTGACGCCGGAGTTACCGCAGGAACGCCACGGAACCATCGCCAACGTCGTGTTTCCCACCGGCATTGACCGGCGCGACGATCTCGGCACGCCGGATCGCTTTGACATCTATTACGGGATGGCCGACAACCGGATCGGCGTGGCCCGCCTTGACCTGCCGGAACATCTGCCACCAGGAGCAGCCGCCGACCTGCCTGCGACAACGCGTCCGTAAAATCAAATTCAAGAAGACGCAAAGCGCCCTCGGAAACGGAGGCCTCAGTGCGGAATGCCAATCCCTGCCAGCAACGCCTTGATGCCGTTCCAAGTGATCCCGACGCCGATGCACAGCATGATGAACGCCGAGAGCCGCACCACCACCATCATGCCCGTATGCCCGATCCATCGGCCGACCCGCTGGGCATAGCGATACGTCAACAGAATGGACAGCGCGATGATGCCCGCTCCAATGACGGCGGCGAGCAACTGGATTACTGCGTGTTTGAACGAGTGCGCGTGATTGGCCCCGACGGTGATTGCGACGGAAATGACGCCGGCATCAATCGTCATCGGCAAAGTAAGCGGGGAAAAAGCCCGCCCCACCGCGATGAGCTTGGCGCGGATCGGGTCTGGCATCACATCGGCCGGTTTGGGGATGTCGGCCAGGAGTTTCCAGCCCAGCGCGCACACCACGGCCCCACCCGCCACCTGCACCACAGGTATCGAAAGGGCGAACATCAGCAGGACGAACGACCCCAGCAACAACGACCCCAGCACCATAAAGAACGAGTAGAATGCGATGCGTTTCGCCAGAAAGGCGCGGGTGGGTTCGTCGCAGCCTGGCGTCATTCTCAAAAATATCGGCGCGTCACCCAGCGGATTAACCACCGGCAGCAGAGCGCCAATGATCAGCAGGATGGCCCCAATCAGTTGGTCGAAGTCAGACCAGATCATCGGTTTCCCATCGCTTGGCGGATTATTCCGGATGCCCAACAAGGCCGTAACGCATTGCCGGACGGAAAGCCGCAAAGCTTGCCGGTGTGCTCCGGCTGGTCCCGCTGAACGGGACACGCCGCGCTACGGTGGGATTTTCAAATATCCCCGCCAACTATGCTCCCACCGCGCACGCTTCCGTGCTTGCGGGTTGATGGGCCTCCAACGCTTCCGGGTTGGTGCGGCTGATGATTTCCCGGGCATGAACCGTTTCCACCTCGGAACCGTGGGCGATTAAGACGTATTTCCCGCTCTTTACCGCCGTCTCATAACGCAGAACGCTGTCTTGGGGAATGCCCATGCTGTAAAGCCCGGCTCCCAGCGCGCTCAAACCACCCACCACCACCGCGCCCTCCAAAGCCCCGACAATCCAGCCGACAATCGGCCCCGCCATCACCAACGGCCCGACGCCGGGAACCAAAAAGAACGCGGAGCCGAACAACAGGCCCCAAAATCCGCCCCAGAACGCGCCCAGTTTGCCCCAGTATTTCATGCGATCTTCGGTGTTGTAATAACCGATCACGTTTTCGTCCGTGTGGTAGTCACGGCCGACGATGGATAGTTTTTTCATGTCAAAGCCCGCCTGCTGGAGTTCCTTGATGGCGTTTTCGGCTTCGATGTGGGATTTGTAAATCGCCACTACAGAATTGTTTTTAGTCATAATGTTTTTTGTTTGGCACTTGTTGCCAGTGACATTTTAGGCCGTAGCCGGGCTTTCGCCATGGGGTGAAGACCCCATAGTGCCATCCGGCGGTCCGGCCTATGGTCGGATTCAAACATGATCACAACTCTCACCTCCCCGCCGCCGGCTCCGGAAAAGGCATCCATCATACCTACAACGAAATTGAAGGCCAAAGCCTACCGGAGCGTGAATCCTTACGATGGCAAAACCCTCAAGACCTTCGAGGAACTGACCGATGCACAGCTCGAAACCGCAATCAAGATCGCCGCGACCTGCTTCGATACCTGGCGTAATAAATCGTTCACCGAGCGTACGACCATCGTGGCCAAAGCCGCCGCGCTCATGCGGGCGCACGCGGATGAATTCGCCAAACCGGTGACGCTCGAAATGGGCAAGCTCATTGGCGAGTCGCACGGTGAAGTCGCGTTGAGTGCGGACATCATTGATTACTATGCCAGGAACGCGGAACGCTTTCTCGCCACGGAAAAACTCCAGCCGGGTTCGGGCGAAGCGGAAATTGTCAGCAGTCCGTTCGGAGTGCTGTTTGGTGTGCAACCGTGGAATTTTCCCTACTACCAGCTCGCGCGTTTTGCCGCGCCCAATCTCATGGCGGGCAATGTCGTGATGGTGAAACACGCGGGCTGCGTGCCGCAATGCGCCATCGCCTTTGAAAAGCTGTGGCGGGATGCGGGTGCGCCGGCCGGGGCTTACACCAACCTGCTGATTTCGCACGAGCAGGTGAGCCGCGTGATTGACGATCCGCGCATCAAGGGCGTGGCGTTGACCGGCAGCGTCGAGGCCGGAAAAAGCGTGGCCGCACGCGCGGGCCAGAATCTCAAGAAATCCACGATGGAACTGGGCGGCAGTGATGCCTTCATCGTGCTCGATGATGCCGATCTCGACAAAACGGTGAAATGGGCGGTCTGGGCCAAAATGAACAACACCGGCCAATGCTGTGTCGCGGGAAAACGATTCATCGTCGTCGAATCATTGGCCGACAAGTTTCTGGAAAAATTTCAAACTGCGCTCACAGCACTGAAGCCAGGCAACCCGATGGACAAGGCGACGACGCTCGGTCCGCTGTCCACCGAAGCGGCCCTGGTGCAACTGCTGGGTCAAATCAAGAGTGCTGTCGCCAAAGGAGCCAGGCTGGTGATGGGCGGCAAGCGGATTGATCGTCCCGGTTCATTCATGGAGCCGACGATTCTCACCGATATCCAACCTGCCAATCCGGCGTTCCGGGAGGAATTTTTTGGACCGGTCGCGCTGTTCTTCCGCGTGAAAAATGAAGACGCGGCCATCGCGCTCGCCAACGATTCGGACTTCGGTCTGGGCGGCTCGGTTTTCACGCGAGATGTCGCGCGGGGCAAACGTGTGGCGAACCGGATTGACACCGGCATGGTATTCATCAATCACCCGACCTGGACGACGGCGGATCTGCCGTTCGGCGGCATCAAGAACTCCGGCTACGGACGTGAGCTTTCCAGCCTGGGCATCCAGGAATTCGTGAACAAAAAACTCGTACGTGTGGCTTCGATTGACGCCGCCGCCTGAATGATTCTCATGAAACGAAAAATGAAAGCGGCAGTGGTGGTGCAATTCGGAAAACCCTTGGAACTGCAGGAAGTGGACATCCCGACTCCGGGACCGGGCCAGATTCTGGTCAAGACCGAGGCGTGCGGTGTCTGTCACACGGATGTCCATGCCTGGCATGGTGACTGGCCCTTGAAGCCGACGCCGCCGTTCATTCCCGGCCATGAAGGCATCGGACCGGTCGTCGCCGTGGGCGCGGGCGTGACCATCGTGAAGGTGGGCGATCGCGTCGGAGTGCCGTGGCTCTACTCGGCATGCGGTCATTGCGAGTATTGTTTATCCGCCTGGGAGACGGTGTGTGGCGAGGCCCAGTTTGGCGGCTATACGAAGAACGGCGGATTTGCCGAATACATTCTGGCCGACCCGAATTACGTCGCCCACATACCAGCCGGGCTGAAATCCACGGAAGCAGCACCCATCATTTGCGCGGGCATCACCACCTATAAAGGCGTCAAGGAAACGGGCGCGAAACCCGGCCAATGGATTGCCATTTCCGGCATCGGCGGCCTGGGACATCTGGCGATCCAATATGCCAAAGTCATGGGTCTGCACGTTTGCGCGATTGACGTGGATGACGGCAAGCTCGCCCACGCCAAAAAACTCGGCGCCGATCTCGTCGTCAATGCCAAAGCGAGTGACCCCGTCAACGCCGTGAAAAAAGGAACTGGCGGTGGCGCGCATGGTGTTTTGATCACGGCACCCTCGCTGGGGGCTTTCAAACAGGGCGTGGGTATGACGCGCAAGTGTGGAACATGCGTATTGAACGGTCTGCCCCCTGGTGAATTTCCCACCCCACTTTTTGAGGTGGTGGCGAACTGCATCACCATCCGCGGTTCATTCGTCGGTACGCGCCAAGACATGACCGAAGCGCTGGCCTTCGCCGCCGAGGGCAAGGTCAAGGCGGACATCGAACTGCAACCATTGTCGGCGATCAACCAGGTTTTGGAACGGCTGGAATCGGGCAAAGTGGCGTCCCGCGTGGTCATTGACTTCGCGAAGAATTGAAACGACGAACGAGGATTCCGGTATGACGTTGGGATGCCTGTTTACCCGCATTGGGCGTGAAGACGAACCCTTTCATTAGCATCAGCCAGGCGGAAATGCACCGGAGCGGGCGGGCCGGGTGGTTGCGGGCCGCCGTGCTCGGATCGGACGATGCCATTGTCTCGACTGCAAGTCTCATGATTGGTGTGGCGGCGTCTTCCGCACCGAAGGTGGCCATTTTGGTTGCCGGCGTGGCCGGACTGGTTGCCGGAGCGATGTCCATGGCCGTTGGCGAATATGTTTCGGTCAGCTCGCAACGCGACGCGGAGCAGGCCGACATCGGACTTGAAAGACAGGAGCTTGCGACGGAACCCCAGGCCGAATTGCAGGAACTGGCGATGATTTATGTCAAACGAGGTCTGGAGAAAGATCTCGCGATGAAAGTCGCGGAGCAACTCAGCGCGCGTGACCGGCTCGGCGCCCACATGCGCGATGAGCTGGGAATTGACCAGACATCCCTCGCGCGTCCGCTGCAAGCGGCGTGGATATCGGCAGCGAGCTTTGCGTCCTTCGCCGTGGTCCCGATCGTGGCCTTGCTGATTGCGCCGGCGGCTTTGCGCATTCCCATGATCGCAGCCTTCTCGCTGGCAAGTCTTGCGGCGCTGGGTGCGTTTGGTGGTCAACTCGGCGGTGCGCCGCCCGGTCGCGCAGCCTTTCGAGTCACCCTCGGTGGCGCCCTGGCCATGGCGGTGACCGCCATAATCGGTCGAATCCTCGGCGTTTCGGTGGGGTGATAAATGATGAACTTTCAAATTTCATCACTCGATGTCCGCGAATTGGACCAACCAGGATCGCCAGAGCAAAAACATTTATGAACACTGAATTTCAAAGCGCACCGTCATTAAGACCGGAGCCGGATGCCTCTGGCGTCGAGGCCGCTGCCAGCGAGTCGGACGCGCTCCTCAAAGATCTCGCCGAACAAAAAGATTTACACCTCCGCCTGGCTGCCGACTTTGAGAATTTCAAGCGGCGCAGCCGGCAGGAAAGCGAGACCCGAGCGGCCGCACAGAAAGAATCGTTCATCGTTGAGTTGTTACCGGTCATTGACAACCTCGAACGGGCTTTGGCTTCCGGCGCCTCGCGGGACGCCACGCAGTTTCATCGGGGTGTGGAGATGACTTTGAAGCAATTGCAACAGTTGCTCCGCCGGCACGGCGTAGAAAGTGAGGAGATTGTCGGCCAGCCGTTCGACCCACACCGGCAGGAAGCGCTTTCGCAAGGCCACGATCCAGCCCAACCCGACCACGCCATCCTCGAAGTGGTTCAGCGCGGTTACCGTAAAGGCGCGGCGGTCGTTCGCCCGGCCAAAGTGGTGGTGAATGACCTAACGGCTGCCAGGCCGCACCGTCATGGCCATTGAATTTAAGGATTACTACCAGGTCCTCGGAGTGACGCCCAAGGCGACAGATGAGGAAATCAAAAAGGCATTCCGCACACTCGCTCGGAAGTATCACCCCGATGTCGCCAAGGACAAAAAGTCGGCGGAGGCAAAATTCAAGGAGATCAACGAGGCCAACGAAGTCTTGAGCAATCCGGAGAGCCGCCGGAAATTCGACCAGCTCGGCACCGATTGGAAAACGGGCGCACAGTCGCGACCGCCACCAAGCTGGGGCGGAGGTCGGTCCGCTGGACGAGGAACGCGAGGCGGAGAAGATGAATTCCAATTTGAGGGCACGGGATTCAGCGATTTCTTTGAACAATTCTTTGGCGGACGCGCCAACCGCTTTCACGGAGGGTCGCCATTCGACTCCCAAGAATTCGCCAACCGCCACGGGGAACCGGAGGCGGAGCGGGGCCAGGACATTCACGGCGACATTCTCATCACGCTCGATGAAGTGCTCAAGGGGGCCATGCGCGCCATTTCAGTGCGGCGCACCAATGCCCGCACCGGTCAGGCAGGGATGGAAACCTACCAAGTCCGTATTCCGAAAGGGGTTCAGGCCGGCCAGTCGATTCGGGTTTCCGGCAAAGGCGGCGAGGGGGTGAATGGCGGCAGTGCCGGCGACATCTATCTGCGGGTGCGCTATGCCCAACATCCTGATTGGCAAGTGCGCGGTTCTGATCTGGTGGGACATCTGGAGTTGGCCCCGTGGGAGGCGGTGTTGGGAGCAAAGGTTCCGGTGCCAACATTGGAAGGCGGCATTTCCATCAAAGTCCCTGCCGGTTTTCAACAGGGACAAAAACTGCGCGTCCGGGGCAAGGGATTGCCCGCCGGCGGTGCCAAGCGTGGCGATCTGTATATGGAGGCTTCCATTCAAGTTCCATCCCCAGGTGGCAAGGAGGAAGAGCGTTTATGGAAAGAACTGGCGGCGGCCTCCAAATTTAATCCGAGGAAACCCGTTTGAGCAAACCACCCCTTTGAATTTGGGGTAAACACCCCATGGCGGAAACACCCTGTTCCAATCATGTTAATCCGATGAAACATAAAAACTCTTCTCCCAACCAAAAACAAAAGCCGGAACCGACGCTTGCCGCCCAGCCGGTCAAACTGACGGACTTGAACCAAAACGCGCATGACTTTGTCACCTCCCCCGATGAAGTGGCACGAAAAGCCTACTTTGCCTACGTGAACGAAGGTTCATTGCCCGGGCATGAGGTACAGCATTGGCTGGCGGCTGAGGCGCAGTTGATCGCGGAGCGCAACCAGACCCGGCACCACGGTTTTCACAACCGCACATAAAACCAGTTTTTTTCAAACACCCAGCCTCCCATTTATGAACCAAACCAAAATTAAATCCGCCGACACCCCTCAGAAGCCGGTCTTCCCGCAAACGCTTCACCGGCTCCGGCCCAATCCCGGACCGGCAAACCCAAAAACAAAAAAACGGGACAACATCTTTTCCAAATCCCGCGACGCGCGCGAGGATCGGGGCACGCGCCAGATGAAGACGGCGCATGATTCACAAGCACTTTTCCGCATTTGCGGTCATTTAAGCCCATGAAAACAAATCCTCTCAAAGAAGGTGCCTTGACGGAAAATTCCACCGGCATTGGCACGGTGACCCGTAAGATGGTGCGGCAGCGCGCGGTTGAACTGGCGGTCATCAACGGCCGTTCGGCAAAGGAGGTGTCAAAATCCGATTGGGAACAGGCCAAACGCGAATTGACGGGTGAACCGGACATGGACCCGAAAGAAGCAGTCCTCGAATCAGCGCCCGAATCCGAACGCTGGGACCCAGCGCCGGGTTCCGAAGGCCATAAAGTGCCTGCGGGTCCCAGTGCCGATGAGGACGACGAGGGACGAAGCGACAACGAGCGACTGGTTGACGAAGGTATTGCTGGCGCTGAGCAAGAACAAATGCGTCAAGCCGCAACAGCTGCCGCCAAAGAGGATCTATGAAACTGCCCAACACCCCATGACCCCTACGGATCAACCGGCGGGAGTCACCGCGCCAACGGGTGGCTTTGCTTCCGAAGCCAACGATGTCGGGTGGAATCACTTTAGGCGCTCGTTGAGCAACGGCCGTTTTTTTTAGGGGCATGAATAAACGAATATCTCCACAACTAAACCTTTAACTTTTGCCTCCGCGCGCTTTTGCACGGCCGGCAAACCAACCAAAGAATAATTATGTCAAAAACATTTGTGCTCGTCCTGATCATTATGTGGCTGGTGCCAGGAATTTGGTTATTTTCCAAAGCCATCGTGAATGCCGTCAAGCAGCGGCGGCAGCAGAGTGTTCTGGACGAAAACGAAGCCGAACGGCTCGACCGGTTACGCAATCCGTCAAAGTATCTTGGAAAGTGATTTATCCCGCCGCGCGCAAACAATTAAAAAGCCCGTTCAGGGAAATAACCAGCATGAACACAACTTTTCGTTCCGGCCGCCGTGCAATGGATGAAAGAGATTGCCATGTTCCTGCCCGCTCTTGTCCGGCTCCCGCCCTTCAAATCTTGGCCGGCCCTTCAACAACGTCAGCCGACATTCGGAACGTTCGCCCGGTTTATCCGGACCATCCGTTGGGAAAAGGAATCAGAAAATGCGGTTGGGATTGTACGCTGACGGAATCAAAGAGGGTGCTCCCGTGCGGCTGGAGATGACCTGCCTGCGTCCGCCCGCCGACAAAGCCGGCGGCCATATTTACACGGCCACCGTGCCGTCGACCCTTCCGCCGACGGACTACACGGTGCGAGTGATGCCGCGCTGCGACGGAGCAGCAATTCCGCTGGAAGCCCCGCGAATCTTATGGCAACGATGATTTCAACCGAGCCAATAACATGAAAACTCCAATCGAATACATCATTGTTGCCGTGCCGTTTCACGCCGATGCAGCAACTCATGACGAGCTGGCGCGAAAAGTGAACGAAAAACTAAACGCTGGTTACGAATTGCGAGGCGCACCATTCTTCAGCAAAGAAATGATGTATCAGGCCATGACGAGGCCGATTATCCAGACTTCACCGCCCCCGACCCCGTAAAAAAAGGAGCATCCATCTCGGCCTTCTTTGTGGACATCGGCGGCGCCTGCTCACCAACGGCTGGGATCATCAAGCCCGACGACGAGCTGTGAAGCACTTCAAGCTGAATTTGACCGGGATGCTGGAACGGCATGAGTTAAACTTCAAAACCCACGAGGAGGATATTTGAATTCGTGCCAATTTGTAAAATGCGTGTCAGAACCTTTGCGACTCCGTGTCTTTGTGTTGAAACGAATCACCGTCATCACCAGTAGGGTTTCACCCCATGGGATGGGGCCAGCCTTGGGCGTAAGCTAAATCCAAATGAATGCGTCACCTGCTGCCGACCAGCCCAAGGTTCCTGAACCGAAGCCCAGTGCATCCACAGAATCGAAGCCCGACGCGAAAGACGGTGCCAAAACTGACGCGAAGCCCACAGCAACCGCATCCAAACCGGATGCCAAGGTCGCGTCAAAGCCGGATGCGAAAACTGGTGCGAAGCCCGATGCCAAGCCTGATCCGAAAGATGATTTGAAAACTTTACCGCTGGCGGAAGTGGAGAAAAAATTAGGGTCGTCGTCGGAAGGTCTGACGCAAGCCGAGGCGCAGAAGCGGCTGACCCAATACGGGCCGAATGAGCTGGATGAAAAGAAGACCAATCCAATCCTGAAATTCCTCTCCTATTTTTGGGGTCCCATCCCGTGGATGATTGAAGTGGCGGTGATTCTATCGGGCGTGGTCGGGCATTGGCCGGATTTTTTCATCATTCTCCTTTTGCTGGTGGCCAACGGCGTGGTCGGATTTTGGGAGGAACACACGGCGGGCAACGCCATTGAGGCCCTGAAGGCCCAACTGGCGATCAAGGCCCGCGTGAAACGCGACGGGAAGTGGCTCAACCCGCCGGCGCGCGAGTTGGTGCCGGGTGATGTCATCCGCATGAGGCTGGGCGACATCGTGCCGGCGGATGCGCGACTGCTGGACGGCGACCCGGTCGAGGTGGATCAATCCGCGCTGACCGGAGAGTCGTTGCCCGCCGAGCGCAAATCCGGTCAGGCGGTTTTTTCCGGCTCGATCATCCGTCAGGGTGAAATCGGCGCGCTGGTCTATGCCACGGGTGCGAACACCTACTTTGGTAGGACGGCGTCACTCGTGCAGAAGGCGCACACCGTCAGTCATTTTCAAAAGGCGGTTTTGAAGATCGGCAATTATCTGATCATCCTCGCGGTGGCGATGGTGGCGGTGATCATCACCGTCGCGCTCTTCCGTCATGATCCGGTCCTCACCACGTTGCAGTTCGCCCTGGTGCTGACCGTGGCGGCGATTCCGGTGGCGATGCCGACGGTGTTGTCGGTGACGATGGCGGTCGGCGCGCGCCTGCTCGCCCGAAAAAAGGCGATTGTCAGCAAGCTGGTGGCCATCGAGGAATTGGCGGGCGTGGATGTGTTGTGCGCGGACAAGACCGGCACGCTGACACAAAATAAATTGACGCTGGGTGATCCGTTCAGAGTGAACAATGTCCCCGCCGATCAAGTAATCCTCAATGGCGCGCTGGCGTCGCGCGCGGACAACAACGACACCATTGATCTGGCCGTGCTGGGCGGACTGAAAGACAAGGAAACTTTGAAGGCTTATGAGGTGGTTCATTTCCAGCCGTTCGACCCGGTTCATAAACGCACCGAGGCCACTGTCAAAACCAAGGACGGAAAGACGTTCAAGGTGACGAAGGGCGCGCCGCAGGTGATTTTGGCGTTGTTGGCCGATGCCGGACAGGTGAAGCCCGCGGTCGAGAAGGCGGTGAACGAATTTGCAGCTCGCGGCTTTCGTTCGTTGGGTGTGGCGCGGGCCGAGGGCGATGGCCAGTGGCAGTTTGTCGGCGTGTTGCCCTTGTTCGATCCGCCGCGCGAAGATGCCAAGGCCACCATCGCGACCGCGCTGGCGATGGGCGTAAAGATCAAGATGGTGACGGGCGACGCCCTGGCCATCGCCAAGGAAACCGCCAAGAAGCTGGACATGGGCACAAACATCCTCGATGCCGCCAGCCTGGGCGACTCGAAGAAAGAGGAAAGCGCAGAAGTGGCTGAGTCCATTGAGAAGGCCGACGGTTTTGCCCAAGTGTTCCCCGAACACAAATTCCATATCGTGGATGTCCTGCAAAAGCGCGGCCACATGGTTGGCATGACGGGTGACGGAGTGAATGATGCGCCCGCGCTGAAGAAGGCCGACTGCGGCATCGCCGTTTCAGGTGCGACGGACGCGGCGCGAGCGGCAGCAGCCATTGTTCTGACGACGCCCGGCCTGTTGGTGATCATTGACGCGATCAAGGAGAGCCGGCGGATCTTCCAGCGGATGAACAGTTACGCGATTTACCGCATCGCCGAGACGTTGCGCGTGCTGTTGTTCATGACGGCGGCGATTTTAATCTTCAATTTTTATCCATTGACGGCGGTAATGATCGTGATGCTGGCGCTGCTCAACGATGGCGCCATCCTGTCCATCGCTTACGACAACGTTCATTACAAGGACAAGCCGGAAGCCTGGAATATGCGACTGGTGCTGGGGATCGCCTCGGTGCTGGGCATCGTCGGACCCATCGCCGCTTTCGGCCTGTTCTACCTGGGCGACCGTGTTTTTCACATGGATCGTCCGCATCTCCAGCCAATGATGTATCTGATGCTGTCCGTGGCGGGACATCTGACGATCTTTCTCACGCGCACACGCGGCGCGTTCTGGTCCATCCGTCCGGCAAAGATTTTGTGGATGGCCGTCCTCGGCACGCAAATCATTGCGACGCTCATCGCGGTCTATGGATTCCTGATGCCGCCGCTAGGTTGGGGTTGGGCCGGATTTGTCTGGGCCTACGCGCTGGTGTGGTTCCTGGTAAGCGACCGCATTAAACTGCTCGCATATCGGATTTTCGATCCTGTCAAAAGGGTCGGGACGAAACCTGAAACAAAAGTTGAATCTCAGTCCGATGCCACATCTGATGTCACAGGTGATGCCAAGACTTCGGCTAAACCCGAGGCAAAGGATGAAGACAAAGCTGACCCCAAGCCTGAGATCGAAGCCGGTCCAAAACCTGATGTGCACTCCACAACCGACACCAAAATCAAGGCGGCATCCGATTTGACTCCGCAGATTGCCGCGCGGGCCTATGAACTCTATGAGCGCCAGGGCTATCGTGACGGTCAGTCGGCGCAGAACTGGGACAAAGCGGAGCAGGAGATTCGCGCCACTCAAGCCAAGGGTGAACCCAAAGCCGAAATCAAACCGGAGGCCAAGACCAAGTCGGCGCCTGAGGTCAAAGCTCCAGCCACACCGGAAGCCACAACCGTCCCGCCGTCCACCGTCAAAGCGGAACCGAAACCAGAGCTCAAAGCCGACGCCAAACCAACCAGTAAAGTTGAGCCGAAGCCTGATGGCAAAATGGAAACCAGACCGGAACCGGACGCAAGGCCAGTAGTCGAGGTGTCACCACAACTCGTCAAGCGAGTGCATAAATTCTACGAGGAGTTGGGGCGCCAGGACGTTCAAGCGGTTGAAGCCTTGGAGAAGGCAGAGAAAGCGAGTCGGAAAGATGATAAATAAATTCCAATCGTATTCTCGCGTCGCACTTTTCCGGACCCACGCCAGACACTTGTTGTAATTACCTGGCTTTGATAGCGTATTTGCGGTCGGGCGCTTAGCTTAGCGGAAGAGCACCTCGTTTACACCGAGTAGGTCGGGGGTTCGAATCCCTCAGCGCCCACCAGTTTTTGCGGTCTTAAGGAAAAACCGGACCGGGAAGGGAGGAAGATGGTCGGGGCGGTGAGATTCGAACTCACGACCTCTTGTACCCGAAACAAGCGCGCTACCAGGCTACGCTACGCCCCGACGTGGACAGATAAGACTGCCAGCCCCGGCCAAAAAAGCAACGCGTAATTTTCGAACCAACCGGAGGAAATACCGATCCAAACCCGGCAAAGAAGTTGCTCCCTTGATTTCCCTGGGGCAAGCTTGATGTCATGACCGGAGTCGGCACACCATTGGATTCCTTGCGATTCAGCCGTCTTGAATCAAGACGGCTGGCGTGGGTCTTTGCCGTGTCGCTCCTGGCGCATCTGCTGGCCTGGGGCGGTTATGAGGCCGGCAAGGAATTCAACCTGTGGCAAAGACTTCATCTGCCGCCGTTGATGCTCTTCACCAAAATCAAACCGACGCCAGCATCGGTTCCTGAGAGCGTGCCGATCGAGTTCGTCGATGTGAATCCGGCGCAGGCGACCCCCGAGGCACCGAAAAATGCCAAATATTATTCCAACCAGAATTCGCGCGCAGCCAATCCGGACGCAAAGCGCGACGCAAACACGCCGCAATTGAACGGCACCCAGACCGAGGTTGTGAAAACCGAAGACGTCCCGCGCCCGGATTTTTCCAAACTTCAACCCACCATGCAGCCGTCCCGGGAGCAACTGGCCGAGGCGCGGCCGCAAAATGCGGGCGATTTGACACTCGGCAATCCTTCAGATACCCCATCGGCGGAACCGCCGCGTCCACGTACGCTCAAACAGGCGCTCGCCCAGCAAAACCGGCTGCCCGGCGTGAAAATGAAGCAGGATGGCGGCGTCCGGCGCGAAGCCCTGGTGCCGGCGCTGGATGTGAAGGCCACGCCGTTTGGCGCCTATGACGCCGCCTTCATCCAGGCAGTGACTCAGCGCTGGTACGATTTGCTGGACAGCCGGCAGTTCGCCCGGGACCGCAGCGGCAAAGTGGTTCTGCGATTTCACTTGAATTACGACGGACGCATCTCCGATATGGAAGTTGTGCAAAATACCGTGGGAGATTTATTGGGCTATGTTTGCCAGAAAGCGGTGATGGATCCCGCGCCCTACGCCGAGTGGCCGACGGACATGCGGGCCATGGTCGGTCTGGATTATCGCGAAATTACTTTTACGTTTTATTACTACTGACCGCATGCGGCAGCGTGCCGACAAAAATATTTATGGGTGACATCGTTTACGTTTTACTGGGACTGACTTCGGTCGTCGGACTGACGTTCATTGTCGAGCGCGCGCTGGCGTTGCGCTGGAACAAGGTCGTGCCGCCGGAAATCACGCAGGCACTGGCGGCCTGCCGGACCCGCGAAGACGCGAAAGCGGTGTGTCGGATCTGCCAGCGGAAACCATCACCTCTGGGGCGGTTGCTGTTGCTGGCTTCCGAGCATCTGGATTGGCCCAAGGCTGACAACGTGGACGCCCTGCAAACCGCCGCCCGCCACGAAATCATCCGGCTCGAACGCGGCCTCGTCGTGCTCGAAATCATCGTTGGCATCGCGCCGTTGCTGGGGCTGGTCGGCACCATTGCGGGCATGATGACCTTGTTCAGCGACATCGGGGTCACCGGCCTGAACGACGCGGCCCGGCTGGCCAAGGGGATTGCGCTGATTTTGAATGCGACCCTGATGGGCCTGCTTATTGCCATCCCCTCGCTGATTTTCTGGAGTTATTTCAGCAAAAAAGTCGAGGTGTTCGCCGTCGAGATGGAGGCGCTGTGTGATGACTTCATTCGCCGGCAATATTCGGAACCGGCGTCCGGCGCCCCGGAGGATGAAATGCCGCCTGTGCCCAACGCCAAATCCCGGAAGCCAGACACCCAACGCCCCGCGCCGGAAGCCAAACCCCAGACTCTGGACCCCGCCTGACATGCGTTTTTTTGTCCGCAAACGCCGCACCACGCCCGCCGTCATCATCGTCGCGCTGATTGACGTGCTCATCGTGCTGCTGATCTTCCTGCTGGTAACGACCACCTTCAAACAGCAGGCGGCGTTGAAACTGCAGTTGCCCGAATCGTCGCAGGCCAAAAAAGCCGGCGCGAACGAAAACCCGCCGTTCGTCGTGAGCATTGACTCCAATGGCATGTACTTTGTGGAAAAACTGCCGGTGACCTTTGACCAGTTGCAGGCTGAATTGATTTCGCGGGCGGAGAAAAATCCACAGCTCGTGCTGGCCATCAACGCCGACGAAAAGGCGCCCTGGGGAAAAGTGGTGAAGGTGCGCGACGCCGCCGCCAAGGCACAAATCAAATCCCTGGTGGCCTACACCAGGGAAACGGCCAAGCCATAAAAAGTTAGGGACGGCCCGCCGGGCCGTTCGCAGCAGCCACGCCCGCCAAAAGGCGCCTTCACCCAAAAATCTGCTTGCAAAAGACTTTTTTGGTTGGTTTAATGCCTATAATCAGCTTATGAGGCCCCTTGTCATTCTGCTGTCGATCGCAGTCATGGGGAGCGGTTTATTCAACAACTTCATCCCCGCGTCCGCCCAAACCTGGACGCCCACCAGCGCGCCGACGAACAATTGGACTTGCATCGCCTCCTCGGCCGACGGCAACAAACTCGTTGCATCCGGGATTCGGTTGACCATCCCGATTTATACGTCGCCGGATGGCGGAGAAACCTGGACCGTGACCAGCGCGCCGTCGAATACCTGGAATTCGGTCGCCGCTTCGGCGGATGGAAACAAGCTGGTGGCGGTGCAATATGACGGCGGCGGACTTTATGGGATTTATACATCCACCAACGCGGGGGCAAACTGGGTGACGAATAATGCCCCGCAAGCCGGTTGGACTTCGGTGGCGTCATCGGCAGATGGCAATAAATTGGTCGCCGTGAACAATTCTCCGGAAACAATTTACACCTCAACGAATGGCGGAATGGTTTGGATCCAGGCGACCAATGTGCCGGCTGCCATTTGGCGTTCGGTGGCGTCTTCAGCGGATGGTAATAAACTGGTCGCCGTGAACAATTACAGCTCCGGCCCCGGGACCATTTATACTTCAACGAATGGCGGAACGGTTTGGACACGCGCCACCAACGCCCCCGGCGCAAATTGGACCGGCGTTGCCTCGTCCGCGGACGGAACCGAATTGATCGCAGTGGTCAATGGGGGAAGTGTTTATACTTCCATGGATTCAGGCACCACTTGGGAAACAAACAATTTGCCTCTGAATGACAGCTGGTATGCCTGTGCTTCCTCGGCGGATGGCAAAAAATTGGTGGCCGTCTCGCAAAAGCAGGGGATTTACTCTTCCGTGGACTCCGGGGCCCATTGGACTTCCAATAACGCGCCCCATCTAAACTGGGAAGCCGTCGCGTCGTCAGCCGATGGCACCCGATTAATGGCGACGGCCTTTGGCGGCGGTATTTGGACCGCGCAACTAACCCCGGCTCCGCAAATGAATATCGCGCCGGCCAATGGCAACCTCGCCCTTTCATGGATTATCCCTTCGACCAATTTCGTCTTGCAGCAAAGCCTGGATTTGACCGGCACCAACTGGATGGACGTAACGAATACACCGGTTTTCAACCTCTCTAACCTTCAGGATCAAGTGACATTAGCTTTGACCAACGGCAGCGGTTTTTATCGGCTGGCCACGCAATAAGAGGTAGGGACGGCCCGCCGGGCCGGCCGTGGATCCCGCAATGCGGGACGGCGTCCCTGCCAATTTCTGCGCCCTGGCGGCCTGGCTGGTTGATTTTTATTTCAGCAACTCTTCCGCAATCTGCACCGCGTTGAGCGCCGCGCCCTTGAGCAATTGATCGCCGCTCACCCAGAAACATAAGCCGTTCTCCAGCGCGCAATCCTTGCGGATGCGGCCGACTTCACAGTTGTATTTCTCCGAGGTGAACAGCGGCATCGGATATTTGTTTTTCTCCGGTTCGTCCACGACATCCAGGCCGGGCGCCTGCTTCAAAACCTTGCGCGCGGCGTCCACGCTTACCGGCTTTTCAAATTCCGCGCTCACCGCGATGGAATGCGAACGATAGACCGGCACCCGCACGCAGGTGACGCTTGCCCGAAAGGCCGGATGATGCATGATCTTGCGGCCCTCGTTTTCCATCTTCATTTCCTCCTTGGTGTAGCCGGTCGGCAGGAAGACATCCACCTGTGGCAGCACGTTGAAGGCGATCTGATGCGGAAAAGTCTCTTTCGTCGCCGGTTTTCCGGAAACAATCTCGCCGATTTGCCGCTTCAATTCTTCCATCGCCTTCGCGCCCGCGCCGCTGACGGCCTGGTAGCTGGACGCAAATATGCGTTTGCAACCGAACGCGTGATGCAGCGGATACAGCGCCATCAGGGTGATGGCCGTGGTGCAATTGGGATTGGCGATGATCCCTTTGTGCCGCTTTACGTCGGCGGCGTTGATCTCGGGAACCACCAGCGGCACGGCATCGTCCATGCGAAACGCACTGGAATTGTCCACCACCACGCAGCCGGCCTTCGCAGCGATGGGCGCAAATTCCCTGGAAATGCCGCCGCCCGCGCTGAACAGCGCGATGTCGATGCCGGCGAAGGAATCCTTCGTCAGTTCCTTGACCGTGACATCCTGTCCGCGAAATTTCAGCTTTTTGCCGGCCGACCGTGCCGAGGCGAGCAACGTCAGTTGGCCCACCGGAAAGTTTCGCTTTTCCAGCGTTTTGATCATTTCGATGCCGACGGCGCCCGTCGCGCCGACCACGGCCACATGCGGATTTGGGTTCATAAAAAGGCCGCCAATTATAGCTGATTTGCGCGGCATGTCAACGCGCTGACGATAAGGTGTGCATAAATTTCTTCGCTTTCTGATTGACCAGCGCCGCCGCTTGTGACGGAATGTTAGCCTAGTCTATTCGAATGCCGAAAGTCTCAGTCAGAAACGGGAACGGCTCGCGGACGGCGGGCACGACAAAGTACGACGCGCATCATAAAGTGTTGTCGCAAACCTACGGCGCCTTCGCCGATTTGCGCCGGGAACTTTCTGATTCGAAAGCGACCGTCAATGAACGCGAGGACATTCTGCGCGGCTTCGCCGCCTGCCCCGATTCGCAACGCTCGTGGCTGTTGCTCGAGGACTATTTTGAGAAACTGTCGCTTTCGCGCCGCGATTTTCCCGATACCAGCTGGTGGCCGCGCTTGCTGAACGCCCAGGGCAAGACGCGCCTGGAGGAACTGGCCTTTTTGTTCCTGCGGGCCAAACGCTCCGTCCCGCCTGAACTGCAGCCGCATGCCAGCCCCGACCGTTTTGCCCAGGCCGAGGAAGCCGAGCAGGAACAAAAACTCGTGCAGGAGCTCGAAAACTGGCTGTCACCGCCCGCCATGCCGCTGCTCGATACACCCCGGGCCGTTCTGCGGGTCGTCTGCCGTCCGGAACCGGACCCGGAGGAACCCTCGCGCCACCGGCTCGCCGTGCAATTCCTTTTGTCGCGCCCGCGCACGGGCGAAAAGGCGCGCACGATCCGCGAGATGATTGATCTCGTCGTCCGCGCCACCCATGAACAGGAGTTGTTTCCGCCGGCCGACTGGGAATTCATCCAATGGATTGCCGATACGCAGCGTCATTCCGCCGCGCGGGACACGGACACGCTGATTCTGTCCGACGCCGAATTGCTCCAATGGCTGGCGCGCTGGGGCCACACGGCGCGCTTTGAATGCGACGGCAAACCGCTGCAATTCCACGGACACGTTGCCGTGTTGTCGCCCCATCTCGAAAACGGCGACAAGGAACTTTCCTTCACCCACTATGTCGTGCTGCCCGATGGCAAGAACCATTCCGTGGCCGGGGTGAAGTTTTTCAACCGCCAGCCGCCGCTCGCGCTGGTCAACGGCGCTTTTTATCTGCTGCGCAACGCGCCGCCGCCGTCCCTGCTGAAATATCTCGCCGGCAAACCGTCCGTGCCGGTGCGCAAGCTCAGCCATCGCCTGCTCCTGCACCTGCGCAAGACCCAGTCCAATCACGGCGTGAACTGGGAACAACTATGCGTCACGCACAAGGCCGCGCCGCAGTTTGTCTTTGAATTGCTCGACGACACCGTGCGCCTGCGGTTGCTCGCCAAAAGCCAGCGCGACCAGAGCGTCTGGTTCTGGAACGGCCATGAATGGGTGGCGCACGAATCCAAAAAGCGCCCGGCCGACAAACCGGAGATCCTCGACGATCCGCGCCTGGAACCGGCGGCGCAATGGCTCCGCAAGCTGGATTGGTTCACCTCCGAACCCGGCCTGTGGATTGGCGATGCCAACGAAAATTTCCTGGGTTCACTGGCCAGCGCGTGGGCGGAACGGCCCAAGGAAGCCGAGTTTCTCGGCAACCCGGCGTTTCACCGCCTGTTTCTCCAACCGCGCCAGCTCAAGCCGCGGCTCGTCGTCAAAGGCAGCGGCATTGACTGGCTGGCCGTCTCCGCCGAGTGGGAGGCGGAAGGGCTCAAACTCAGCAAGGCGGACCTCGAACGCCTCGCGAGCGCGACCGGCCGGTTCGTCAAGCTGCCCAACTCCGGCTGGGTGGAACTCGACACCGGAGCCGTGCAGGGCGCGCACGAAGCCATGGCCGACATGGGCGTGGACGGCCTCATCGCCGTGCCGCAAAAGGTCGGTCTCGAACATGTCGCCCATCTGGACGAGGACGGCTTTGCGCGCTTTGTGGATTCGCCTGAAGCCAAGGCGTTGCGCGGGCATATCCGCGATTTCAAGGGCGTGCCCTCGGTGGATTTGCCCAGGGGGTTGCAGGCGGACTTGCGTCCGTACCAGAAGGACGGTTTTGATTTTCTCTCGCACCTCACGCGGATCAAGCTCGGCGGGATTCTGGCCGACGACATGGGGCTCGGCAAAACGCTCCAGACGCTCACCTGGCTGGCGTGGCTCAAGGAACGCAATACGAAAAACCCCAAACCGTCGCTGGTCATCTGCCCGGCATCCGTGCTGCACAACTGGCGGCGGGAAGCGAACCGTTTCACGCCCAACCTGAAAGTGCTCGTGCTCGAGAGCGGCGCGGCCCGGCACAACCTGCGCAAACAGATCCCCCAGCATGATTTGATTGTGACCAACTACGCCCTGCTCCGCCGTGACCTGGAGGAGCTGCAAAAATTTGCGTTCCGCGCGACGATTCTGGACGAGGCGCAGTTCATCAAGAACCCCGGCGCGCAGGTCACCCAATCGGTCAAGCAGCTCAAATCCGAGCATCGCCTCGCCCTCACCGGCACGCCGCTGGAAAACCGGCTGCTCGATTTGTGGAGCATCGTGGATTTCATCCAGCCCGGCTACCTCGGCAATCAGGAACAATTTATCGAGACCTACGAACCGCGCCTGCGTAGCGGCGAAGAGGCGGCGCCCACGGTGGAAGCTCGCGGTGAAAAGACTGAATCCGCCCAGCGCATTGCGCGCCGGCGGCTTTCGGCCAAACTGCGGCCGCTGTTGCTGCGCCGCCTGAAAAAACACGTCGCCAAGGACCTGCCCGACCGCATCGAGGAACGGCGCGATTGCCCGCTCGGCGACGAGCAGCGGAAACTTTACCTGGCCGAACTGCGCCGCAGCCGCGACCAGATCATGCAGGCCGTTCAGGAACAGGGCCTCAACAAGAGCAAGATGCACGTGCTGGCCGCGCTCACGCGCCTGCGACAGATTTGCTGTCACCCACAACTGGTTGGCAGCGACACCGCGTCCGGCAAGACCGAGACGCTGTTCGAATTACTGGACCCGCTGGTTTCGGAAGGCCAGAAGGTTTTGGTATTCAGCCAGTTTGTCCAGATGCTGCACCTGCTGGAAAAGGAATGTCAGGCGCGGCAGATCAAAACGCACATTCTCACCGGCCAGACCAAGGACCGGCAACAGGTCGTCAGCGCGTTCCAAAGCGAAACTTCTGCCAGTGTGTTTTTGCTGAGCCTGCGCGCGGCAGGGACCGGCTTGAACCTGACCAACGCCAGCTACGTGGTGCTTTACGACCCATGGTGGAATCCCGCCGTCGAAGCGCAGGCCATCGACCGCTCGCATCGCATCGGCCAGACGCAAACGGTGAACGCCTACCGGCTGATTGCACCCGGCACGGTTGAGGAAAAAATCTGGGAATTGCAGCAGAACAAGGCACAAACCATCGCCGACGTGCTCGGTGAGGAAGGTTTCGCCCGCAGCCTCACGGCCACGGATTTGGAATATTTGTTTGCGGAAGATTAGGTCTAACCACGTTTAGAAATTAGTAGAGAATCACCGCTTGACAATAGTATCTTAAATGATACCATCAACAGGAAGCGACAATTACGTCGCGCTCGTGCCGGCGATTCCGGAAAAACTACTTACAAAAGGGTCGAGATGAAAACAACACATAGAAAGAAATTATGGAAGCCATATTTGAGATTAAAGAACTCATTGAAGATGGACGTTCACCTTTTGCAGAGTGGTTTAACTCACTGGATGCCGTAACTGCGGCGCGTGTTGACAAATATATTCGCCGACTTGAAACGGGCAATTTCAGTGCGGCCAAGGCACTCCGTGAAGGCGTGTTTGAGTTGAATTGGATTTTGGCCCCGGTTACCGGGTTTATTTCGGCGCGACGGCAAAACGATTATTATTTTATTGGGCGGCGGCAGCAAACGCCGCCAATCCGCCGACATCGCAGCCGCCATTGAACGCTGGAAGAGATACAAGTGGTCAAAGAATTAATATGGCACTAACACGAGAATATAAAGAAACAGTTTTGGCTCGGATCAAACGTGATCCGAAGTTTGCGCGCGCATTGTACGCCGAGGCGGTCAATTCATTGCTCGAAGGCGAAACCGAAGAAGGGCTTTCGATTTTGCGCGACTTGGTTCACGCCAACATCACTTTCAAGGAACTATCGCGACAGACCGGTTTTGGCGAGAAGGCCTTGCATCGCATGTTGAGCCGCCGGGGCAATCCCACCACGCGCAATTTATTCGCAATCACAAAGGCGATCTGCGAAGATTTGGGCATCAAATCCAGCGTGACGCTCGCGACCTGAAATCCACTCGCAGCCTCACGGCGACGGATTTGGAATATCTGTTCGCGAAAGATTGAAACTTTGCAGCCTTTGCTGGTATGCGATAAACGGCGCAAATTGGTCCAAGATCATTTTGGACAAAGAGTTAAGCCAAAATAGGGTTGGAAAGTGAAACAGGATAGGCCGAACAACCAGCCGCCCATTATCTGTTAGGCCAACATGCGCCGAAAACTTACCATATCTATTACTGCCATTTTAGCGATTTATTGTGTCAGCTATTTAGGGTTGTCTTTCAGCGGAGCATATATTCCTGATGCCGTCGGCACCAATGGAGTCAAGAGTTGGATTTGGGCACCTTGCGGTTTCGCCTACAAGTCAGGTCGGTTTCCTACCGTTCTTGGTTTTGGTTATCTTCCTCTTTGGTGGTGTGATATTCATTTTTGGCACAGCGACCGGACAGGCCAGAGCGGGCCTCGTCGTTTGGTTGGCCTAACAACGCGCTGAAACCGACCGCCATCGCCCTTTGAGTTTTGACCGGGACATGAAATTTGAACATCATCATTCCATTGCTGGCCTGGCCGCCCGGTGGCTGTGCCTGAGCTCTGGACGTTAGGTGAAACACGCACGCTTTGAAGTATGGCCACTCAAAAACTCGCGGACGGCACAGTTCACAAGTTGCCAGCAGATTTCCGAAAGGCGATCCAGTTGGATGCCACAGCCACGAACCTTTGGTCCGACATTACCCCGCTGGCGCGTAACGAGTGGATCTGTTGGGTCACCTCGGCCAAGCAGGAAGCCACCAGAAAGCGCCGCATTGAGGTTGGAATTGATAAGATGCGCGGTGGCATGCGCAGGCCATGCTGTTGGCCCGGATGCCCACACCGCTAAACTTGGGTGCTCTCGCTCTCTTTCCCAATGACCAAAACGCTTAATAAAAGGATCGGCCGCAAATCTCCATCCACAAATTTCCTGCCTGCTGTGAGACACGGCTCTATACGCCGCATGCACTGATTCCGCTTATTGAAACCTTAGCGGCAGTTGGAAGACGTAGCCGTAAAGTTCCGACAGCGTCCCGCCCGTGTGCTGGTTGTGCAGGTCCTGGCCGAAGACAAAGGTTGCGGCCACATTGAAGTTGCGGATCGTCAGGCAGTAGGTGTTGTTGACCATGATGCCCAGCAATTCGCCGGTGCGGCTGAAAACCAGGTCGCCGCGCGACGGGTTGAATTTGCCGAACAAGCCTTTCAACAAATTATGGTCCAGCTTCACGTACTGTGGCGTGCCCGGTTCGACCTGAAAATTGCATTCGCCATAGTAACCTTCGTCCGCGCCGACGAGCACGGCGTCCTGGAATTTGTAGGGGTCGCTTGAAAGACGGTAGATTTTGCAACCCAACCGGCGGGCATCCGCCGGCGTCACCGGCATCATCACCACGCGCGGGTCCTGGGCGTCAAACGCCATCGCCCCCAGCGGCACCTGTCGCCCGCCCCAGCTCAGCGTCCCCGCCAGCTTGTCCCAGTCGGTACCCGGATCCCACAACGTCACCGGCGTGTCCTGCACGTGGCACACCGCAAAATAATGGGTCCCGTCCGTCACGAGCACGGTGGCGGTTTGTTTGTCCCTGGTGGTGTCCATGGTGAACAAGCCGGTGCGCCAGGCGGAAATCCCGGCCTCGACCCGGTTGGAAACGAAATCGCTGAAAATGGCGTTCGGCGCCAGGGCGGTGTTCGCGCGAATTTCCTGGGTCAACTGGCTGGAATTGGTCGCCAGGGATTTGAAGCCCTCGGCCAGACGGGCGTTTTCGGCCTGCTGCACCTGGACCTCCTGCTGCATGAGGGCGGCCCGTTCGGCGGCGGCATGTGCCTCCACCTCGGCCATTTGGAGCTGGTTGGACAATTGCTGTTTCTCGGCCTGGGCCAGCTGGTTCGTCCGGGCGAACTGCTCCAGTTGCAATCGCAACGTGGCCGCCAGCTCCGATTGCTGTTGCGCGCGCTCAGAATTGTCCTGTAACTGCCGGTTCAATTTTTCGACGTTGGCCTGCGCGGCGGCGAACTGCTGTTGCAACTGCTGGTTTTCCTGTTCGCGCCGGCTCAACTGGGTCTGTTGCTGGCCGGCGGCGGCGCGGGCCTCCGCCAGTTGTTGCTGCAATTGTTCCTGGCTCCGTCGTTCCTCTGCCAAGGCCTGTTTCATGACGGCCGTCAGGTCGTTGCCGGGGTTCGCGACCGGATTGGTGGTGACCACGACTTTCGTCGGCGGCGGCGTGCTGTCATCCGCCATATGGTTCATGTCCGTCGAGAACGTCAACAGGCTCAACAACAGGAAATCGCAGATGACGATGAGAATGCTGCGGTTCATGATTACAAGGCGGGCGTTGATGCGGCGGCCGGCGAGACATAGCCGGCAGGTGAACCGCCTCCGGCCTCGGCTTCGAGCAAGAGTTTCCGGCGGGCCGGGCGCAGATGGAAAATCTTGAAGATGACCACGAAGATGATGCCGAACGACGTGGAGGAATAGGCTGCCATCAGGCTGAAGTGGACCAGCCCCATGGAGGCGATGATGAGCGAGATGATGGTGCCGACGAAACCGAGGTAGAGGCCGGCGTCGAACAGGTGGTCTTCATTTTCCAGCAGCCGGAGCTTCATGCGCGGCAGGATCTGTTGCCGGCGGATTTCCGCCAGTTTCACCAGGCACGCCACGTACAGCAGTGCCTGCAACACAAAAAACAGCAGCAGGGTCAATAGGATGATTGGGTTCATGATGGTTTGTTGGATGCCGGCAATCCCCGCAGGAACCACGCCACTCGTCGTGAGCGGCATAAGTCGAAAGGAGAAACCCCCTTTCTGGCTTTCCTGGGCGAGAAACGGCTCGCTCAGGAGCAATACCACAAGCAGGAAGCCCAGCGAAAATAAAAACTCCCGGATCAGATGGAATCCGCGCACCTGCAACGGACGTTCAAGCGGCGTAACGGGAGGCCGCGCGAAATGCATGGCCGCCGCCAGCAGAAAACCGCTGAGCAAATAGGCCAGCCATTTGGCCGCCAATACCAGTTGCGGCTGTTGCCAACCATAGCCCGCCGCCCGGTTAAAAAAACCGCCAATGGACTCATACGCGGTGGCGCGCCGTTCCCAGTCCGGTCGGTAAAAGCGCTGTTCGCGTTGTGCGAGTTCGCCCACACCACCGGCGCCATAATGCAGGCCGTCGCCGAGGTCTTTCAGGCCGGTCTGGCTGAACCGGGCAAGATAACCGGCCACCGCTTCGGGTTTGCCCGACAATTCCACGGCGGCAAAGAGGATGGGCAATTGTATTCCCGCATTGCGGGCCTGGCCGGCCAGTTGATGGAGCGTCCCGGTGTCCGGGATTTGCGCGACAAACGCCACCAACTGGTCCCAATTCAACCGTTCGCCCAGCGACATGAAATCCATCAACGCTTCCTCCAGCGGTTTCGTATTGCCCCCGCGATTGGCCTGCGCGCCGAGATTGTCGATGTCCCGCCGCAAACCCGCCGTCAAATGGTTGTTGTCCAGGAGCAGTCCACTGATACAAATCGCGGCATCGAACGCCTGGCCCGAAGCCGAGGAGGACGGCGGAAAGAGGGCGGTGTTGTTCAACGAACGGCTGCGCAACAATTCCTGGACCGCCGGGACGGGCGACTCACGCAGTTGCGCCAGCGCCGCGTCGCGGTTCTCCTGCCGGATGATAAAATCGGTAAACGGCTGGGAGCTGCCGGCCGGGGGTTGGGCATTGCCGGCGAAAAGATTTCTTACGCGCGCGTCATCGCCCCAGGCCAGGGCCGAGGGATTTTGCTGCGTCAGGTTGGTGATCGTGTCACCAAGCCGGTCCCAGCCGGGAAATTCCGCCAGGCGCGCCGCCTGCATGAGCATTTGGGCCGTGCCCAGTTTTTGTTCACCCGCCAGCGTCCGGCCCTCGTCCAGCAACATCGGACCGCTGCGCCCGGCCTGCTCAAGCACGCCGGCGTCCACGGCCCGCAGATGCATGGGCACCAGCAGGCCGCCGGCGAGCAGCACCAGACCCAGAACGGCGCAAATTAAAAACCACAACCATCGCATTGTTGCAATTTCTCCTGAAAAACTTCCTTGTTGTCGTTAGACTATGGACCGACAGCCGGTGTTCAAAGCAAAAAAGCTGCCAAACCTGCCCTTACGACGGGGCCATTTATTCGTACCGCAACGATTCGATGGGATCAAGGTTTGCCGCCTTGTAAGCCGGATAGGTTCCAAAAATGATGCCGACGATGGAGCAAATCAGCAGACCCAGCACAATCCAGTCAACCGGAACGGCGGGCGGCACTTTCATGAACCACGCCAGCGCATTGCCGCCCAGAACGCCCAAAATGACACCAAAGACACCGCCCACCTCGCACAACACAATGGCTTCCATGATGAATTGGGTCATGATGTTGCGCCGCTTGGCACCGATGGCGCGGCGGACGCCGATTTCCCGCGTCCGTTCCGTGACTGAGACGAGCATGATGTTCATGATGCCGATGCCTGCCGCCAATAGCGCAATGGAACTGATGATGGTTACCCCAACGCGCACAGCCCGGGTGAACGAGTCGAACTGGGCAATGAGGGAATCGTTGGAAAAAAGTTCGAAATCATCCGGTTCACCCGGAGGAACCTTGCGGATTGAGCGCAGGGCGCCGCGAACCTGCTCGATACAATCGTTGTAACTGGCTGAATCGCGCGATTGCACCAGGATGGTCAGGTCGTCCCACCAGCGTCCGTATCGGTTGAGCGCGGTGGTGACCGGGATGATGGCGAAATCGTCCTGTTGCCCTCCCATCGAACCTCCCTTGGCGGCGAGCACGCCCACCACCACGTATTTGTAACCGTTGATCTTGATGTCCTCGCCCACCGCCGAGCCAAAGGGAAAGGCCGTTTTGGCCAGGGCGCTGCCGAGCACGCAAACATCCCGCGCGTCGTCCACATCGTTGTCCGTCAGGACGCGGCCATCTTCAATGTCCCAGTTTCGCGCCGGGAAACTGCCGGCGGTTTCGCCCAGCAGGCGGGTCGCGGGCGAGGTTTTGGCGTAGCGGGTCGAAACCTGTCCGCGCCAGAAGTCGCCTTCGATGCCCACGTTGGCGGCGAGCGTGGCCTTCTCCGTCACCTGGCGTCCCTGTTCCAAGGTGACATATTTGCGCCGCTGATATTTTTGCCAGTCGGAGTTGTTGCCGAACTGGATTTGCGGCGACCGCTGGATGGCAAACGTCTCGCTACCCAGCCCGCTCATCCAATTGTCGGCGTTCCGCTCCAACACGCGCATGGCGGTCATCACAACGATGATGGAAAATACGCCGATCAACACGCCCAGCAGGGTCAGCGCCGAGCGCAGTTTGTGCGCCGTCAGGGCATTCATGGCCATGGAGAAGCTTTCCCTGACTTCGGCCAGCAGCAATGTGGGCTTGTGAAATTTCATTCGCTTCTCAACGCGTCCACGGGATCCATCCGCGCCGCGCGCCAGGCCGGCAGGAAACCGGAAATCACCCCGGTGCAAAGGGATACGAGCAGGGCCATGATGACGATGTTCACGGACATGGAGGCCGTGAACAAAAAGTGCGTAACCGCCAGCGTGATCAGCCAGGCGATGCCCAGTCCGATGATTCCGCCCATCAGGCAAATGCACGCCGCCTCAATCAAAAATTGCAGCAAGATGTTGCGGCGTTTGGCGCCGATGGCTTTGCGCACGCCAATCTCGCGCGTGCGCTCGACGACCGAGACGAACATGATGTTCATGATGCCGATGCCGCCTACAAACAATGACAGGCTGGTGACGAACAAGCCGATGACGGCGATGGTCCCGGTCTCCTTGTGAAACAGGTCGATGAACTGGTCCTGCTGGTTGATGGCAAAGTCGTCGGGTTCATCCGGCCGCAAATGACGGATGCGGCGCATCACTTGACGCAATTCCTCCCGGGTCTCGTCGAGTTGTGCCAGACCGTTGGCCTTGACTTCGATGGAAATATCCGGCTGGTTCTCAATTTCCGCCAGGAATTCCCGGAGCGGAATGATGATCCGGACATCCAGGTCAAGACTCCCGAACAGACTGCCTCGCTTCTGCATGACGCCAATCACCTGAAAGGACTGGTCCAGAATTTTGACGCGTTTACCGATGGGCGATTCGCCACGAAACAGGTTCGTGGCCAGCTCGCTGCCCAGCACACAGACCGGCTGGCCGCCTTCGGCATCCGCCGGGGTCAGAAACCGGCCCTCGGCCATGCTGGCCCCGGTGGTCAGCAGATTATCCGGGGTCGTGCCCATAATCGTCACATTGTCGGCGCTGATGGTTTTGTATTTCACGGTGTCGTAATCGTAGGCCGTGGGGTCGATGGCGGAAGCCAGGGTCAGTTGCCGCGCCAACGTCTCGGCGTCCTCCGGCCGGATCGGCCGGCGTTTCTGCATTTTAAACCAGTCATCATAGGAATTAACCAGCCAACTGGTCCGGGATATAAAAAAAGTATCGCCGCCCATCGCCGAAAGACTTTTCACGAAGGCCTGGTCCAATCCGTTGATGGCCGCCCCCATGAGGGTGACGGTAACGATGCCAATAATGATGCCGATGGTGGCGAGCGCCGAACGCATCTTGTTGGCGCAGACGGCGTTCCACGACATGGCCAGGCTCTCAGGAATTTCAGAAACAAATTTCATTCTCTGACAGAATGGACCGAATGAACTTCCCTTTCGGCTGATTTCAATTTTGGCAGTCTGAATTTCTTTTTGAACTCCAGCCGCTCACCGCCGAAATTGAGGAGCAGCCCAACCTCTTTCCCTGTGGCGACGAGGTAATTTACCGTCTGTACTTCATGGGCCGGCGCTAAATTTTGAACCGCCTTCAACTCAACGATGAGTTCATCCTCAACCAGAAAATCCGCCGCAAATTCCCCGACCAAAACCCCGTCATAAACGACGTCCAGTTGCTTTTCCGATTCGAACCGCATTCCCGCCTTTTTGAGTTCGTGCGCCAAGGCACGGTGGTAAACGGATTCCAAAAAACCCGCGCCCAAGATGGAATGAATTTCCATCGCCAAACCAATTATTTTTCCGGCCAGGTCGTATTCGCCTTTCATGATTCCATTCTGGAAATTCTGTTCATTCTGTCCAAAGTCATTTGGCCGTGTTTTCGTCGCTGGCGATCAAGCCGTCGCGGATGCGGATGATCCGGCGCGACTGGCGGGCGATGTCCTCCTCGTGGGTGACCACGATGATGGTGTTGCCTTTTCGCGACAGTTCATCGAACAACGCCATGATTTCCGTGCCGGTTTTGGAATCGAGATTGCCCGTCGGTTCGTCAGCCAGCAAAAGGGACGGCCGGTTGACGAGCGCGCGGGCAACGGCGACGCGCTGGCGCTGGCCGCCGGAAAGTTCGTTGGGTTTATGGTGGACGCGGTCCGCCAGGCCGACCTGGGCGAGCGCGTCGAGCGCGATCTGGCGGCGGCCCTCCGCCGGCACCCCTGCATAGATGAGCGGCAGCTCGACATTGTGCAGCGCATTCGAGCGCGACAGCAGGTTGAAGGTCTGAAAGACAAACCCGATTTCGCGGTTGCGGATTTCCGCGAGCTGATTGTCGTCCATGTCGCTGACGTTGATGCCGTTTAATTCGTAGTGGCCGGAGGAAGGCGTATCGAGGCAGCCGATGAGGTTCATCAACGTGGATTTGCCGGAACCGGACGGCCCCATGATGGCAACGTACTCGCCGCGCTGGATCTCCAGCGACACATCGCGCAGCGCATGGACAATCTCCGTGCCCATCTGGTAACGCCGCGAAATGTTTTGGAACCGGATCAAGCTCATCGCAAATGGATTGTTGGGTTATTGGATTACCGGATAAATGGACTGCCCGCCCGCTGACTCAATCATTCACCAGTCCATCAATCCAATAATCCGTTTGGGTTCTCATGGCTTCGGCACTTCCGCGGTGACAGCTCCCTTTTTGATCTTTGAGTCATCCTGCAGATCACGGCTGATGGCGCGGTAACCGCCGGAGACAATTTCCTCCCCATTGGTGAGGCCATCGGTGATTTCCCAATAATTGTCATCGCAAATGCCGATTTTCACCGGCACCACCTGCACGTGTTCACCGGTGACCGCGAACACGATGTCCACCGGCTTGCTGGAGTCCCTGGCCGCGGCAGCCGAGGCGACGGCATTGGTATCGGCGGAGGCGGTGGAGTTGGTCCCCGCGCTTTTCGGCGGATCCATTTTCTTTTGCGGCGGCGGGCGGGTGGTGACACTGGCCAGCGGCACGGTCAACACGTTGGTGCGATAACTGGTTTCAATTTCAGCGCTGACGGACATGCCGGGACGGAACGCCTCTTTTTCATTGAAACGGATGCGCACCTGAAACTTGGTTGCTTCCTGTGACTGGCCACTGCCACTGGAGCCGGTATTATAGGTGGCGCTCAGATTGCTGTCCTTTGAGGAACTGGCCACATCCGTCACCACCCCGGCAAATTTGCGGTCCTTAAAGGCATCCACTTCCAATCGCGCCTTCTGGCCGGGTGCGATGCCGACCACGTCCATCTCGCCGATGTCCACGCGCGCCTCCATCTCATTCAAATCCGAGATGATCATGATGACGGTTCCGGCATTTTGCACGGTTCCCAGAACGCGTTCGCCGACTTCCGAATTCAATACGCTGATGGTGCCGTCGAGCGGCGAAACGATGGTGGTGCGGGCGAGCTGTTCGTCGGCATTGTCCACCTGCGCCTTGGCGACGTTGACCTGGTCGTCGGCGCTGTCGAGTTGGGCCCGGGCCACGTCGCGAGCGGCCTTAAACCCGACGAAGTCCGACTCCGAAAGCAATTTGCTCTGGTACAATTGCAAATTGCGCTGGTAGTCGGCATCGGCTTTTTCCAGATTGGCCGAGGCCGAGGCCTTGGCCGCCAGTTCGGATTCGTAACCCGCCTTGGCCTGATTGAGCGCGGCGACGTAGATGTCCGGGTTGATCTTCACAAGCAAATCACCTTTCTTGACCTGCTGGCCTTCCTTGACCGGCAGTTCGATGATTTCGCCGCTGACTTCAGGGCTGATGGTGACCTGCACGACGGGTTGGATTTGGCCGTTGGCGACCACGAGGTTGGTGAGGCTGTGGCGCGAGACCTTCTCCGTTTGCACCGTGATGACCGGTGCGCGGTTTTTAAAAACAGCCACCAGCATCAGCACAATGAGTACGAGGCCAATGGCCGAAAAGATGATGATTTTCCGGCGATTTTTGGGTTTTGCCATAGCAACAGATATAAAGACAGGATGAACGGAAATTAGTTTCGGGAAATTACATTTTTGCGCTGTTTTTACAATGTCCACGAACCCAGCCCGGCGGCAATGAGTAACAGCTCCGCCACGATCCAGTAAGTAAAGACAACCATCAAGGCTTTGGCCGTTGACCCACCCGAAAGTCTGGCCAATCCGACGCCTAACACCGCCGTGTGCCAGAAGTAAACCGCGTTCGCCGCGCCGAGCAGCAGATGTACGCGCCTGGTCGGATCAAAATCATCCACCAATAACGCCAAGCTGGCACCGACATAGAGCCGGCCCAGAATCACGGCGAGCAAGGTTGAGAGGACCATGCCCAGAACCAAGACAACGGAGGACAAACCGGCAACCTCCACCGCCTTCATATAACCAAACTGCGCCTTGAGGAACCAGCGCCCACACAGCCACAATATCAACGCCCACCAGAAAATCGAAACAAAACCAATCAGAACCACGACAAAACTGCCAAAAACGGCCATCATCGTTGGCCCCACTTTGTCCATCATCTGCAACGCCTGATCTTCCTGGACCTGGGTCATCTTGCCTTGTTGCACCTGCTGATCGAGGGCCTTGACCTGCTGGTCGTGGATGGTCTGGCGAATGGCGGGTTGGGTGAACAGGATGCATACGGAAATCACCCCTGCCACGGCGTAAATCAGCACCGGCACCAGCCAGTTGGTAGTTCGCGCCGGGACGGCGGTTATTTCGCTGAAAACTTCACCCGGCGCGGCGATGACGTTCATTAATTTTCCCGCGAGCGACGTGGCAGGTGTTTGCGGCGCAACCGGTGGCGGTTCGGGAATTGGCAAGGCGGTTTCCATACTCAATTAAAGGGCTTATCCATTACTTAGGCAAAAAACCACCAAAGTTACAAGAAATGTCACCGGTTTTTTTGTGGCCTAAAATTGACCTGCTCGCCGCAAATTCGAGCGTTGAATGGGAAAATCAACCGATGGCTAGTCGTCGTCGTCCACCGCTCTTGCTGCCCAGACGGGATACGGCGTCTGCGGACCTTTGGTGGCATCCCACAAAATGCGATTGAACACATCTTCCGGGCATTGATCCTCTTTCTGGAGCGGCAGGCGCGTGGAAACACGGGCGTCCTGGCGCAAAAGGGAATCAGAGATTTTCTTCGGCTCTGGATTCATTTGATCGAGCGGAATCCGGTTGGCCACGGCGGTGAATGGCGTGAAATCCGGTTGATTGGTAAAGCAATCGAACATCGGGGTGGCCGTGGCATCCATCTGGTTCATCGGCGGCAAACCGAGCATAAGTTCCATCGTGCGCAACAGGCTGGTCTGGTTGTATTGCGTGTTGATCACCGCCCCGCGTTTCGTGTAGGCGCTGACGACGTAAGCCGTCGTGCGATAGCCGCTCACGTGATCCCAGCCGTTCTGCGGATCATCTTCCACGGCAAAAATGCACGTGTCCTTCCAATACCGGCTGTGGCTGACGGCGTCCACCACCCGGCCGACCGCCAGATCGTTGTCGGCCACCTGCGCGGCGGGCGTGGGGGAACCGGGTTTGGTGGCACTGGTGTGGTCGTTGGGCAGCCAGAGGATGACCAGATTCGGCAGACTGTCCGCCGCCTCAAACTGTTTCAGATTCTGGATAAACTGCCCGGCCCGCCACCCGTCCGGCACGTCCAGGTCCCAGCCAATCGTGTTCGTCACGATGTAAGGCTGCAACGCTTCAATGTCGGGTTCGCAGGAATACGCAATCGTGTTCGAGCCACCGAGGAAATCGTGGTAGCAATCGAGAAAGTTCGGTTCACCCTTGCGCGTGGAATCCTTCCATTGTTTGTGGGCCGTGGTGAATTCGCCAAAATCACAAACCGTC
>Ga0070731_10000449_pt1 | contig 56672 bp, 56 predicted proteins | sample Coa_R1_2_FD_66448 | JGI IMG/M metagenome (GOLD analysis project Ga0070731, IMG submission 66448) | Surface soil microbial communities from Centralia Pennsylvania, which are recovering from an underground coalmine fire - Coalmine... | ecosystem: Environmental > Terrestrial > Soil > Unclassified ... | reverse complement strand
CGAGCCTCCGGGGAGCGCGGGGTGGTCACGCAAATCCAACAACCATGAGGAGTATCATGCGTCGCGCTCTGCTTCTTGGTGCAACCGCTGTGTCCTGCGTTCTGGCCGGGCCGCCGGCGCTCAACGCCGCGGAGTCCCAAGACGCGGCACTCTTCGCGCGCTTCGATGCGTCCATCCGCCCCGACGACCTCCGGGACTGGATGAAGCTCCTCGCCGCCGAACCCAATCATGTCGGCTCGCCGCACGACAAGGCAAACGCCGAATGGATCCTCTCCCGGTTCAAGTCCTGGGGCTGGGACGCGCATATCGAGTCCTTCGACGTGCTCTATCCGACACCGATCCACGAGACGCTCGAGATGATTGCGCCCCACCACTTCAAGGCGACGCTGCAGGAGCCGCCGATCCCCGGCGACACCAGCGCGCGCGCGAAGGAGCCCGCACTCCCCGCCTATCTCGTCTATCAGGGCGACGGCGATGTACAGGGCGGACTCGTCTATGTGAATTACGGCATGAAGGAGGATTACGACACGCTCGAACGGCTTGGCGTGTCGGTGAAGGGGCGCATCGTCATTGCCCGCTACGGCCACGGCTGGCGCGGGCTGAAGCCCAAGCTCGCTTACGAGCACGGCGCGATCGGTTGCATCATCTATTCCGATCCGCAGGACGACGGCTACGGCGAGGAGGCGGTCTATCCGGCCGGCCCGATGCGCCCGCCACACGGCATCCAGCGCGGCTCCGTGGAAGACGACGAGTTCGATGGCGACCCGCTGACGCCGGGCGTGGGCGCGACGAAGGACGCGAAGCGGCTCCCGATCTCCGAGAGCCCGGTGATCCTCAAGGTTCCCGCCCTGCCGATCGCGTACGCCGACGCGCAGGTCCTGCTCGCTTCGATCGGCGGCCAGGTCGCGCCCTCATCCTGGCGCGGCGCGCTGCCCATCACCTATCGGGTGGGGCCGGGCGCCGAGACAGTCCATCTCGCTGTCAAGTCCGACTGGAGCCGGAAGCCGATCTACGACGTGATCGCGACGCTCAGGGGCAGTACTTACCCGGACCAGTGGGTGATCCGCGGCAATCATCACGACGGGTGGGTGTTCGGCGCGAGCGATCCCCTGTCGGGCCAGGTAGCGCTGCTTTCGGAAGCGAAGGCGTTTGGCGCGCTCGAAGCCCAGGGCTGGCGGCCGAAACGAACCATCGTGTACGGAAGCTGGGATGCCGAAGAGCCCGGCCTGATCGGCTCGACGGAATGGGCGGAAACCCATGCCGACGAACTGAAGCAGAAGGGCGCTCTGTACGTCAACAGCGACAACAACGCGCGCGGTGTTCTTGCGCTCGAAGGCAGCCAGGATTTCGAGGGGCTGGCCGATGCGGTCTCGAAAAGCGTGATCGACCCCGAGAAGGACGTGACCGTTGGCGAGCGCATGCGCGCGCATCTGAGGCTCGCGCCGTTCGATTCGCATTCCGAAGACAAGGATCACGCGAAGGCGGTCGCCGCCTTCGCGGCCGATCCCGCCCGGGACGTGCCGATCGGCGCACTCGGGTCCGGGTCCGATTATGGCAGCTTTCAGAACCATCTCGGCATTCCGTCGATGGATATCCGCTATTCCGACGAGGGCCAGTCCGGCGGCGTGTACCATTCGCGCTACGACACCTTCGAGCATCACAGCCGGTTCGTGGATCCGGGCTTCGTCTATGACTCCGTGCTGGCCAAAACCGTTGGACATGCCGTGCTCATCGCGGCGGATTCCGATCTGCCGCTGCAGCGCGCCTCCGATTTCGCGAGCGAGGTCGCGCAGGACCTCAAGGAAGTGAAGAAGCTCGCGCAGGACCAGCGCGACAAGGCGGAGAAGCAGGCGGCGCTCCTGCATGCGCAGGCGTTTGTCCTCGACGCCGATCCGACCAAGCCCTTCGGCCAGCCAACGCCGCTCAAGCCTGTACCGGCATTCGATTTCTCGCCGCTCGATACGGCCGTCGCGCGGCTCACAAAAAGCGCCCGGACGTACGACGACGACCTGGCGGCGCATGGGACTTCGCTTTCCCCCGATCGCCTCGCGCGGCTTCAGTCGCTCATGCAGAACATCGATCAGGCGCTGCTTGCCGATGTGGGATTGCCGGGGCGGCCGTGGTTCAAGAACCTCGTCTACGCGCCGGGTACGCTGACGGGCTACGGCGTGAAGACGCTGCCGGGCGTGCGCGAAGGCATCGAGCAGGAGCGCTTCGACGAGGCCGCACGATACATCACGCTCACGGCGAGCGTTCTCAACGCCTATAGCGACCGGCTCGACCAGGCGAGCGCGCTTCTTGGTGAATCGAAATCGGCCGCGCGATAGCTGGTGCGGCCGCCTACTTCGTTTTGGGCTTGACCGCTCGCACAATTCAGCAAAACTCGGGCCTCTGTCACAAAAAGGGGCCGACGTGATCGTTTCGGCTGTTGCTGCACTTATCGCGGCGGTTCCCCAGGCTGCCGTTCAACACGATGCATCCATGGCCCAGGAGGTCCAACTCTGCCTGCACGCCTCCGCCTACGAGATTGAACACGCCTGCTCTCCGGTTGCTCACGTTGAAGGCCTGACGACCAACGAGCGCCGGCAGATTTCCGTCAGATTGTCCTGGAGCCGAATGGGCCTTCTTGGCTATTTCAAACGGATCGATGCGCTTGACGACAGTTTGAGCAGAAAACCCGATGACTATGAGATGCTGTTCGAACGCGGAAGGCTCTTCGCATCCGTGTACGCCTATGATCGCGCCATCGCCGATTTCACCGAAGCGCTGCGGCTCAAGCCTGGCGCCACGCAGGCGTTGGTTGATCGCGGTCTCTCCTACGTCGAACTAAATCAGTTTGATGAGGGTATCCGTGACCTACGGGACGCCGTCCAGCGCGCCCCCGGCGATCCAACGGCAGCCCCGAACCTTATTAGCGCCGAAATGCTTGCGCACCGGTACGATGGCGCCGCCGACGATCTTTCGGCATTGATGCAGGCGAAGGGTGCAACACCGCAATTGCTCTGCAAACGGGCGGAAGCCCGGGAGAGCGCCGGCAGGTTCGACGATGCCTTGGCCGATGTGGCCAGAGCGCTTTCCATTGATCCAAAGTTCGCCAACGCTCTGGTTGTCCAAGGTGACATTTATTTGAAAATGGGAAAGTTCGATCAGGCGATCGCGGCACACACACAGGTCACCATACTCATGCCTGATGATCTACTTGCGCGCGACTTGCTCGGTACAGATTACGCGTACGCCGGCAGGCTCGACGACGCGGTGACGGAATTCAGGAAGGCTATTGATATCTCTTCGCAATACGCGGTTGCATACTATCACCTTGCCGCAGCATACGAAGCTCAGGGCAAGCTGGACGACGCCGCGAATGCTTTCGACGACGCGATCAGCAGGGGGCCTCAAAATTACTCGTTCCGGGAAGCACGAGGATTTCTTGAGCTCCGATTGCGACAGAATCAATTGGCTCTCGAAGATTTTAATACCGTGATAAAGGCTGCTGGACGCGCCCGTTCCCTGCTTGGCCGCGCCATGGTCGAAGCGCGCCTTGGGAACGCGACCGCGGCCGATGCCGCGGCGGCCAAGCGCCTCGACCCGAACGTCGAATCTAACGTACCGGATCCGTTCACAAGGACCAATATGACGGAAACGACCTTTTCCAATCAGATACAAATTGCGCCTTATTGATCCGGCTGGAATGAGGGTGCAATGAGGAAGAATCGATGCGCCATTATCATCCGATGCTGCCAACGTACGGAGCGTGGGCCGTGCTTTTGCTTGGCGTTTTCCTTCCGGCAAGCTCCGGCGAAGCCGGCGGGAAGTACCGCGTCGTCCATGCCTTTGACGACCGGAACGGGAGTGACGGCGCCGTGCCCTATGCAGGCCTGATCGCGGACAAGTCTGGAGATCTGTACGGGACAACCACCAAAGGCGGTGCGAACGGACAAGGCACGATCTTCGAGATCGCAGCGGACGGCAGCGAAGCGATCCTTTATTCCTTCAACGACAACAGCGCCAACGACGGCGCCGATCCCTACGGAGTGCTGGTTCGGGACAAGGCGGGCAACCTGTACGGAACCACGAATCTCGGCGGTGCGGCCGGCACGGGAACGGTGTTCCGCCTTGCCTCCGGCGGGAAGGAAACCGTCCTTCATTCGTTCGTCGACGAGGGCGGCAGCGACGGCGCGCGACCCTATGCAGGACTGATCCGGGGAAGCGACGGAGCGCTTTACGGCACCACGACCGTCGGCGGCGCCCGCGGCCAGGGTACCGTGTTCAGGATCACGGCCAAGGGCGCTGAAACCGTCATCTATTCGTTCAACGACAGCGCCGCTAACGACGGCGCGGATCCCTACGGGTCGCTCCTGATGGACGGCGCAGGCAATCTGTACGGAACGACGTCGGTCGGCGGCGCCCACGGCCAGGGCACCGTGTTCCGGCTCGCGCCCGACGGTACCGAGACCGTGCTCTACTCCTTCAACGACAGCGCCGCGAACGACGGCGTCGATCCGTATGGCGGTCTCATCATGGACAAGACCGGCACCCTTTACGGCACGACGACCGTCGGTGGCACGCACGGCCAGGGTACCGTGTTCAAACTCGCGCCGGATGGCACCGAGACGGTGCTCTACGCCTTTAACGACAGCAATGCGAATGATGGCGCCGATCCCTACGCCGCGCTCCTGATGGACGCCGCGGGCAATCTGTACGGCACGACATCGGTGGGCGGCGCCGATGGGGGCGGCACAATCTTCCGGCTCGCGCCGGACGGCACCGAAACGGTTCTTCATTCTCTTGACGGTGCGACGGACGGCGCCCAGCCCTATTCCAGCCTTGTCGAAATGAAGGTGGTCGGCGGAAAAACGTATCTTCTCGGCACGGCGTCATGCTGTGGCGCAGGTGACGGCAGCGTCGTGTTCGCGATCAAGAAATAGAAGCCCCCCACCTGGACTGAGCGGCTCGATCCCTGTTGCAAGCCGTGCTCTTGACAGATATTTTGAAATTCGTCAAAATATCAAACTGAAATGCCGTCGCACGACGTCTTCAAGGCGCTGGCCGATCCAAGCCGGCGCAAGATCCTGAAGCTGTTGCAGGGCGGCTCGAAAACCGCCGGCACGCTGGCCGAGGCCTTCGACATGACCAAGGGCTCGCTCTCGCACCATTTCAATGTGCTCAAAGCCGCCGACCTCGTGCGCTGCGAACGCCGGGGACAGCAGATCGTCTACTCGCTGAACACGTCCGTGTTCGAAGACGTGGCGGCGCTGATGCTCGACCTGTTCGGCACGCGAAGGGCGAAATGATGAAGCTCAGGTCCGTGACTCTTTGGGGGCTGGCCGCGGCCGCAGCGACGGCCGTTCTCGCCGCTGTACTTTATAACCGTCTGCCCGAAGCGATCCCCATTCACTGGGGGATAAACGGCGAAGCCGACGGCTTCATGGACAAGCCCTTCGGCCCGTTCCTCTTTCCCGTGATGATCGCTGCGCTGGCGCTGCTCGGCACCGCGCTTCCTGCCCTTGCTCCTCGCGGCTTCGAGCTCGAAGGATTCGCGCGCGCCTTCGATATGATTGTACTGGCGTCGATCGGCTTCCTTGCGTTTATTGCGCTCGTGATCTGCGCGGAGGCGCTTGGGTTTGCCGTCTCTACGCGTCATCTCCTTGGGGCCGCCGTTGGGGTGCTGCTGATCGCGATCGGCAATGTGATGGGCAAGACACGCCGCAATTTCTTCGTGGGTTTCCGTACGCCCTGGACGCTGGCAAGCGACGAGGTGTGGTCGCGCACGCACCGCTTCGGCGGCAGGCTTTTCGTCCTCTGCGGGCTTGTCTTCTGCGCCGCGGCAGCGCTGGGCGCCGACCTTCTCATCCCGACCGTGGCCATGCTGACGGCGGCACTCGCCATCATCGTCTACTCCTACGTCATCTATCGCAGGCTGGGACCGGAAGCATGACGAATGGAGCCGGGCCACGCGATCCGAAAATGCCACGGCCAATCAGGAGCTGTGGCAGGTCGGCAAGAGGTTCGCGCACCGGCGGCGCTCGCAAGACGGTTGTCCGGTCACCCCGTTACAGGCAAACTATGCCGCGGCCGGAAGGCAATGAGCGGGCAACAGCGGGCGGAGTGCCGAAACCGATGAAGTCAGTCCTGTCGATTTTTGCCGCGGCGGCATTGGCCAGCCTCGCGGCCGCCGGCCCCGCGCCCGCGGCGCAGTACGGTGTCCTGTACGTTTTCGCGAGCCGGATCAACGGCGACGCACCGCGCGGCACACTCTTTCGCGACAACCAGGGCAATCTTTACGGGACAACGGTATACGGCGGGCAGTGGAACGGCCAGACCGGATGTGAATGCGGCGACATCTTCAAACTTGCGCCGGACGGCACCGAGACCGTGCTCTACACCTTCCAGGACGGAAAGGACGGTGGCTACCCGTTTTCCGGCGTGGTGCGCGATACCGCCGGAAATCTGTACGGAACGACCTTCGGGGACCAGGTCGACAATTTCGGAAGCGTATACAAGCTCGATTCGCATGGGACGCTCACGACTTTGCACGCGTTCTGTTCGCGGCCCCATTGTACGGACGGCGAATTTCCCGCTGGAGGCGTGGTGCGGGATGCGGCAGGAGACCTCTTCGGGGCGACAGGCTATGGCGGAGCAAACGGCTACGGCGCCATCTTCAAATATGCGGCGAACGGGACGTTCACGGTGCTTTATTCTTTCCGGGACGGAAACGACGGCGGTTACCCGCACGCCGATATCATCCGCAATGCGAAGGGCGATATCTTCGGAACCGCGAGCCAGGGCGGGATTTACGGGGCCGGCACGGTCTTCAAATTCGCCGCCGGCCGCTTCTACATATTGCACAGTTTCGACGGAGCCGACGGCAACTATCCCGAATTTGGCCTGCGGGAAGATGCTGCGGGCAATCTCTACGGCACGACCTCTGCCGGCGGCAACACCCTGTGCGGGGGGAGCGGCTGCGGCACCGTCTTCAGGCTTGCGCCCAACGGCACCTTCACCACTCTGTACGCATTCAAGGGCCAGTCAGACGGAACCTACCCTTCGGGGCTGGTCCTTGATTCGAGCGGGAATGTCTACGGCGGCTCCCAACCGTCGAGTCAGAAATATCAGGGAACGATCTTCGAGATCACCGCCAGCGGGATGTTCTCGATCCTGCACAGTGTAACCTGCCTGCAGGACGGCTGCGTTCCCTTCGACAGCCTGATCAAAGACAACTCCGGAAATCTCTACGGAACGATGCTCGAGAGCGGTACAAAGAGTTGCGAAGGATTCTATTGCGGGACAGTGTTCAAGGTCGTTCCCTGAAGCCGGCTGGCCTTCAGGTCCATGATGGATCACCGCGGGGCGTAGGCCGTGACTGAGCCACTGCTGACAACGATAAGCCTCCCCTCTCCGGCGGCAAAGCTCGTTGGCGCGGAATCAATCCTTTCCAACCACTTCTTCCTGCCGTTGGCGACGGCGAGCGCATAAATGTGGCCCAGGGACGAGCCCGCAAAGACGTAGCCATTGACTACGATGGGAGGCGTAGAGAGTCGGCCGTCGCCGACGAAGCTCCATAGGTCATTGCCCGTTGTGGCGTTCCAGGCATGCAGGGTGCCTTTGGAAAGACAGACACCGTACTGTTTGCCCTCGTATTCGAAGAACGCCGGCGGATCGGCAGGCCTCTCGTAGTCGCAACCGAACGTTCCGAGATAATCTCCCGTACCGGAAGCGAGGATGAAATTTCCTTTGAAATCGTCCTCGATATAGACACGACCGGTGCGATAAACCGACGAGTCCAGATTGACACCGTAATCCTGACAGCTCTGATACTGCCACAGCGTGATGCCGTGGAGCGCGCTGAGCTTGTCGTAAAAACAGGTACCAGGCACGTAGATGCCGCTGTCACCATAGGCCACTGCACCAGAGGTGGAAGCGTTCACCGGGTCTCCGTACCAGACGATATTTCCGGTCGTCTCATCCACCGCGATCGCACCGGAGTTGACGTAAATCAGGCCATTTGCGGCCGTTGGCGGCGAGGTCCCATCCCCACCCGCATTCAGCGACCATTTGAGCGCCCCCGATTGCGCCGAAATCGCCTGAAGCAAACCGTCACGCGACAGGGCAAACACCGCACCATTGTCGTAGGCTGGGCCGGTATAACTCGCTCCCGAGTCGTAGTTCCACAGCAACGCGCCACTCGTGAGGCTGAGCGCATCGGTTCCGTTCCCAGCCCCGTTGGCAGCCGCGTCGACAAACACTTTGTCGTTGGCGATCAGTGCATAGGTGATCTCCGACGCGCTTATCGACGCGGTCCATACTTTCCTGAGCGGCACCTTGAAGCCTGCCTTGAAGACCATCGCGCCGGAATGCGCCGGCGTGATCTGGTAGGCGACTGCGAATTCGCTCTGATCGACGCGACCGGTCGGCATTGAGGAGGTGTCGCTCGCAACGGCAGATGCCGAAACGAGAGCGGCGCCCAGCAGCCAGGCAGGGGAAAAGCTCGATTTCCGTATCATCCCGTGAACCCCACACCCGAGACCTGAGCCCGGTGGCTCATTAGCGGGTGGCGAGGCCTGTTGCAATCAATCCCACAGCGCGAGACGACGGCATGGCAACGAAGGACGTCGTGGAGCACGACGAACGGGTGCCCGACAATTTGTCGACGGCGTCGTATCTGACCGAACCATTTCCAGTCCGCCTACCGGGGTTGGGACCCATGCGTCCTGTTCCAGGCATCGTAATCCCGTTCCTGGTCATTCAAGTCGCGCGGCATGAATTGCTCCGCGTCGACATAGGTTTGCCATTGTTCCGGATCGCGAAGGTAGCTCTGCGAATCAAAGGCGGACCCGTCGGCCACATCGGCGACATTTCTAAGCAGGCAAATCACATCGAGGCCGCCCAGGCACGGCAGGATCAGCGGCGACTGCTCGTGAGCCAGCGCGTTGGCCCAGCGTTCGTTGTTTTCCACCTGCGACCGCTCGCCCAGAAGGTCCGGGAATTCCGCGATGGTCGCGTGTGTGGTGTAGCGAGGACAGAGGGCGCGCTCTTCTTCCGGCAGATTGCCGAACTCCTCCGGTCCACATCGGAACAGCGCCACAGCCAACCCGGGCAAAGCCGTTTCTGTACCGACCGCTGCTCCCGGCACACCCACGGGAGGAATTGCAGGTAGCCGGGGGATCGTCAGGGTAGCAAGGATATCCGGCTTGGCCGGCGCTGGCAGCTGTACGCTCTGCGGTTGCTCGCGAATGAGCGGGAGGACTATCGTGATTTCGTGGGCTGCGGTTGGGAAAACGGAAATCGGCGCAGACTTCAGCAGTACGGCAATGAACGCCGCCTGAAGGGCGATGGCCGCCGCGGCAACGAGGATCCGTTCCGACGTTCTGTTCATGTGCGCCGACTCAAGCCACTCCCGGGTCCATTTTCCATCATCAGCCTGGGGCCGGCAATTCGGGTGGCGCGCCCGGGGATGCTTCCCGATCCGACGGTACTCTCTCCCTCTTGACAGGTCGTTACCTCTTGATGAAAGGTACGGATACCTTGTGGCGCGAGGTACGCGTGGTCAATCCCAACTTCATGAACGGCGTACCGGATTTCCTCATTCTGCGCCTGCTCGCGGAAAAGGAGATGTACGGCTACGAGCTGGTGCAGGCGATAACCGCCAGAACCGGCGCCGCGATCAGCCTCGGCGAGGGCGTGGTCTATCCCGCGCTCCACGCGCTCGAGCGGGAAGGCGCGCTCAAATCGCGCCGCAAGCTCGTGAACGGCCGGACGCGCGTCTACTACGCCACTACCGCGCGGGGCAAAAAGAAACTGTCGGGTCTGATGGTGCAATGGAACCGCATCGCCGAGGCGATTGCGCGAACGATGGGAGAGACCAGCCATGCGAGAGTCACGGCCGCGCTTTGACGACGTAAAGGAACGCCTGCTTCGCGCCGGCATCGCGCCGCGCCATGTGCGCCGTTACATCGCCGAACTCGCCGACCATTTCGACGATCTCGTCAGCGAAGCAATGGCCGGAGGAAGGCCGCGGAGCGCGTCGGAACGCGATGCGCGCGTCCGGCTCGGCAGCGATCAGGACCTCGCCAAAGTGATGCTCGACCGTTCCGAGTTGCGCGCATGGTCCGCGCGCTATCCGTGGGCCGTGTTTGTGCTGGGTCCGGCCGTGCTTCCGATCGCCGCGCTTGTTGGGGCCGTGTTCTTTGAAATCTTCTGCTTCGACGTCATCGCCAACTTCTACAAGAACCCGGCGCACCTTCCGCCGCCGGTGTGGTTCAACGACATCGTCGCGGCGTGGAACTGGTGTGCAACCCACGCGCTGCCGCTCATCATCGCGATTCTCCTTTGCCTCATGGGCATCCGGCAACGCATGAAGCCGGCCTGGATTTGCGCTGCCGTCACGATCGCGTGCGTTGCCGGCGCGTTCTGGAAACTGAGTTGGTACGACAACGGCCATCACGGCGAACTGATGCTGGGCTCGGGTCTCGGCCCGCCCTTCCCGCGCGACCTGATCGTGGCCGGCATCTGGCGTACATTGACCGATCTGGCGATCGTGTTCGCGGTGTGGATCGCCGTTACACGGTGGCGGGGGCTGACGCTGCACCGCGCCGACCGTCATGACCCGTTGCTGGCCGCCGAAATCCGCAACGGGTAACGCACGAGCAGCCGCTCTCTTGCGCCGCATTGAGCGCGCGTCGCGCGGGATACTCTCACGCGGCGCCATAACCTTGTCCGACCCCTCAATTCGCGTCTAGGTTCGCGCTGCGCGGGAAGCGTGCACAGCACGGCTCGCGCAGTTTTACAATCGGGAGCCCAAAACGTGCATCGATTGCTCATTTTCGCACTCATAGGCCTGGCGCCGTTTGCCGCCGCTGCGGCGCCGTTGAGCAAGGTGCAGAAAAGCGCGGTCGATGAGACCGTCGCCGAGTGGCTGGCCGAAACCGGCGCTCCTTCGGTGTCGATTGCCATCGTAAGCGGGAACGACATCGCCTACGCCAGGGCTTACGGCAACGCCCGCCTTCATCCGCGCGTGCCGGCGACGACGGAGACGCGTTACGAAATCGGCAGCATATCCAAACAGTTCACCGCGGCCGCGGTCCTGCTGTTGCAGGAGCGGGGAAAACTGAGCCTCGACGACAAGGTCGCGAAGTATTTTCCCACATTCGCGGGCGCCGACAGAGTTTCGATCCGCCAGCTCCTGGGCCATACGGCCGGCTATCGCGATTGCTCGCCGCAGGATTTCCCCACGCCGCGCGAGTCCAGGCCGATCAGCGAGGCCGCGTTCCTCAAGGAATGGGCCACCAAGCCGCTCGATTTCGTACCGGGAACGCAGTGGCAATATTCGAACACGGACTTCCACATCGCCGCTGCGATCGTCGAGAAAGTGTCCGGCGAGCCTCTCTTCACATTTCTTCAGAAAAACATATTTCGGCCACTGCGCATGACGGGCGTTCTCAATGGTGACGCTGCTCCTGCGATGGATGTCGAAGGGTACACGCGCTACGGCAAAGGGCCGGTGCGCGTGGCGCCGAGGTCCGGCGCCGGCTGGAGGCTGGGCGCGGGGGGACTGGTGATGACGCCGAGCGATCTCGCCCGCTGGTACATCAGCCTCATGAACCGTTCATTGCTCTCGGCCCGGTCCTATGATGCGTTGTACACGCCGCAAAAACTGGCGGACGGCAGCGACACGAATTACAGCCTCGGGCTCGAGGCATGGCGCAATCATGGCCGCCTGGGGCTCGGCCATGACGGCGGCAGTTCCGGATCGCGCGCCGACAGCAGGGCCTGGCCCGCCGAAAAACTCGCCATCATTGCCTTCGCCAACAATGACTGGGTCATGGCGGAGAGCGTGGACGACAGGCTGGCCAATGTCGTGTTGCCGCCCACACCGATGGAAGGTAAGGCCCGCGCGCTGTTCGACGGTTTCCAGAAGGGCACGGTCGACCGCTCGCTGCTTTCGGAGAACGCGAACGCGTATCTTACGCCGGCAGTTCTCGGCGATCAGAAGGCGGGTCTTGCGCCGCTTGGGCCGGTGCGCACATTCATTCTGCAGGACGAAAGGGAGCGGGGCGGCATGGTGGCCCGAACATGGCGAATCGTGACGACGAAAGCGAGGCTCGATGCCGTCGAGCGTACATGGCCCAACGGCAAGGTCGAGCAATTCATTGTCACGAAGGCTGAATGATCCGACCTTTCGTCGTCCGCCGCACTCGGCCGACTCAATTCATTGCGGGGTTGACCCTATTCGCAATCCGTCGAGTTGCGAAAGCTCGTCATCAGTGGGCGGCTCCCATCGCGATTCGACAAAATCGAACATCTCGCGCGTAATTTCGAAGTCGAGCTGGCGCACCCTCTCCCGCCCCGTATTTCGCCCATGCACCCTGCGCCAGCGTTCTTCGGCGGGCACATCGATAAAATGCAGTTGCACGGACAGTCCCGCCGCTCGCGCGAGTTCGATGAGCCGGGCCCGATCGGCGGCGCGGCCCGACCCCACATCGAGGACGCAAGAAACCCCACACCGCGCTACCTGTGACGCCGTGCTCCATATCTGGGCAAGACAGCGCTCCACGCGCTCGAGCGACCACGCCGCCACGGGAGGTTGCGGCGAATCCATCCAGAACAGGATGTGCATCCACTCGTCGATCGAGAACAGGACGCCGCCAATTCTCGCGGAGAGTTCGATCGCGTAGGTTGTCTTTCCTGCTCCCGTGCCGCCGCAGATCAGGTGAATGTCATGGTGTTTCATGTTTCACGAAATAACGCACGTGAACGGATTTGAACAGAGTCGGAGTAAGCGGCGCTTGAGAAACGACAAGTACTATTGAATGGCGTGGCGCATCCTGCACCCGTATGTTCATGCACGCTGCTTTCAGGGTTCGCAGAGGGGGATTCCAATGAGCGTTATCCGCAGTGTCGCACGCACAAGCATGGTTTCCGGCGGTCTCATTCTCGCGCTCGCCGTTCCATTCCAATCGGCCCAGGCGGGAAAATTTCAGGTACTCTACGCTTTCCAGGGAGGAAGCGATGCCGCCAATCCGTTTGGCGCGGTGATCAGGAACGGCGGGATCCGCTATGGAACGACGTATTACGGCGGTACGAACAACGACGGAGCCGTATTCCAGCTTGCAAACGACGGGACCGAGTCCGTTCTCTATTCCTTTGCGGGCGGAACCGACGGCGCGAATCCGCAGACGGATCTGATCAAGGACTCGGGCGGAAACCTATACGGTACGACGAACGCCGGCGGTGCCAAGACGTGCGGCACAGTCTTCAAGGTCACGCCCCAGGGGACCAAGACAACGGTCGTTTCCTTTACCTGTACGGATGGCGCCTATCCCGACGCGGGCGTCATCGCCGACAAGGAGGGAAATCTGTTCGGCACCACCTACGGCGGTGGCGCCGGCAACAGCGGCACGGTTTACAAGGTCACGGCAGACGGAACCGAAAGCGTCGTCCATGACTTTTCGGGAGGAACCGACGGCGCCTATCCCTACGGTGGCCTGCTCGCGGGGAAGAAGGGCGTCCTTTTTGGCACAACCTATGGCGGCGGCACGGCAGGCGTCGGTACAGTGTTTGAAGTTACGGCGAAAGAGAAGGAAAGTGTCCTCTATGCTTTCAAGGGCGGAAGCGACGGCGCCTATCCCTTCGCCAACCTGATCGCCGACAGCGCGGGAAATCTCTACGGCACCACCTACTACGGCGGGGGCACCGGTTGCAGCGGCAGCGGCTGCGGCACCGTATTCAAGGTCGCCCCGGGCGGTACCGAGACTGTCCTTCATGCGTTCGCTGGCGGAAACGACGGAATGGGCCTTCAGGCCGGGCTGGTCATGGACGCGCGCGGCAATCTTTACGGCACGACTTTGTACGGCGGCGGCTCGGGATGCGGCGGCGTCGGCTGCGGCACGGTGTTCAAGCTCGCGCCCGATGGTACGAAAACCACATTGCACGCCTTTTCAGGCAGCGACGGCTACGGGCCGGCCGCCAACATGATTGCCGACAAGAAAGGCAATCTCTACGGCACGACATTCAATGGCGGCGGCACGGGCTGCGGCGGCGACGGCTGCGGCGTTGTCTTCAAGCTCAAGGAATAGCCGGCGACAAAATCCTCAATCAGCCTCGAAGCACGTCCAAACAGCCCCCGGGTCCGAGGATATTCGCGAATCTTTTCGCGTCCGTTGACGTCCGCCGGAGCCGGCGCCCATCGGGGCCCTGCCGATAGCCGGACTGACGGTTCCATGATAAATGGGACTTATGGCAAGGACCCTGCCGCCCATCGCCAGCTTGAGAGCATTCGAAGCCGCGGCGCGGCACATGAATTTCACCCGTGCCGCGAAGGAACTCGCGATTACGCAGGCTGCGGTCAGCTATCAAATCCGGCTGCTGGAACAGCGGCTCGGGACGTCGCTCTTCATTCGTGAGCCGCGCCGCCTGGTCCTCACCGAGACCGGCGCCGAACTCGCCATTCCGCTGCGCGACGCTTTCGACCGATTGCGCGCAACGTTCGAAAGCTTTCACAGGGAAGCACAAAGTGTGCTCTCGCTGTCCGTGTCCGAGACTTTCGCCGCCAACTGGCTCGTCCCGCGGCTCGGTTCCTTCCAGGTCGAGAACCCGAGCATCGCCGTGCGCGTAGAATCTTCAAACCGGCTGGTGGACTTCACCCGCGAGAAATTCGACGCCGGCATCAGGAGCGGCCGGGGCGAATGGACGGGCGTTGTCGCGCACCGGCTGGTTCCCCTGCTCTTCACGCCCGTTTGCACACCATCGTTCCTCAAGCGCGTCGGCCCTGTGAAGCGTCCGCACGATCTCCTGCGCCTGCCTCTCATCACCCCCACCGATCACGCCTGGCGAATCTGGTTCGCCGCCGCGGGCGTGTCCGATGCCGAGCGTTTGCCGTCCGACGGACCGAGCTTCGGCGTGCAGCATCTCGAAGGGAAAGCAGCGCTCGCCGGCCAGGGCGTCGCGATCGTGACTCCAAATTTCTTCAGACCGGAATTGCATAGCGGGCAACTCGTCCGGCTGTTCGACATCATTGCCGACAGCGGCGAGAGCTATTGGTTCGCCTATCCCAGGCGGCTCGCCAATGCGGGCAAGCTTCGCGCCTTTTGCGCGTGGATTCGCGCCCAGGCGGAAGCCGACTCCTAACCGGATCATGCCGACAAAACCATTCTTCTCCATAGGAGGCCCAGACGCCCATCCGCTCTCTCCATGAAGCTTCTGGACGGCCGGGTTTTGCCCGGCCACGGGTACGGAGCCTCCATAAGGCCGCCTTATGGTTCTCCCCTGAAAATCGCGTTGTGAAGGACCGATAGCGCGCAAATATCTGCCTCTGTCCGACGTACAGATGGAGATTGCGATGCTATACGAGAGCTCAACGTTGCCGCGGCACCTGGCACACGACCGCAGGTGGGCCGATGAATCCGGCGAAGCGATCGGTTCAGGTGAGAAACTTGTCGCCGTTTTGCTGTCCCTTGGGATTGCGAGCGTCGTCACGGTGGCCGTGCCCTTCGCTTTGCTGCACCTCAAATGAGCGCGGTGCTGGAGAGCACATCGCGCGCGGAGACGACCGACGCCCGGTTGCCCGAGATCGTTCGCGCCGAACTCAACTACCTCGTGCCGATGCGGGAGCGGGCGTACCGGTACGAGGAGACGGCCCCGCCGGGAGCAGCCGCGACCAATATGCGATATCGCGCGCAATCGGTTGTCATCGAAAATGCGCGGATCGGCCGACCGCCCTCTCTCGAGCGCGAAGGATTTCGCTTCGAGACGTATGAAACGGACGTCCGCGACTTCTTCGATTCCGATGAAGTGGCGCGCGTCTATGACCCCGAGGTGGAAATCTTGTTGAAGGCGCGCACGGGCGCGAGCCGCATCCTTATCTTCGACCACACGCTTCGCCGCAGAATGGCGGAGGAGAACGACCGGCTGGGCGGGTTCCGGTTACCCGCGACCCGTGTGCATGTCGATTACACCGAAAAATCGGCACCGCAGCGCGTGCGCGACCTCGTGCCCGACGAGGCTGAGCGGCTCCTCAATCGACGCTATGCCTTCATCAATGTCTGGCGGCCGATTCGGCAGATCGTGCGCGATGCACCGCTCGCGCTCTGCGACGCGCGAAGCGTTGCGGCCCGCGATCTCGTGCCGGCGGATCTGATTTACGGCAACAGGACCGGAGAGATTTACTACGCCACGTTCGATACCCGCCATCGCTGGCTGTACGTGCCGGAAATGCGGCCGGACGAAGTGATCCTCCTGAAAAACTTCGATTCGGCGATGGATGGATGGGCACGCTTCACCCCGCATGCGGCGTTCCTCGATCCCGCGGCGCCGGCATGGGCGCGCCCGCGCGAAAGTATCGAAGTCCGCACGATCGCGTTTTTCGACGACTGAACGAGTAGGGGCAAGCCCGACAAAGGATCACTTTGAAGCGCGGAGCGATTGATCTTTGGCTTCTCTCCTTCACGGCTGGCCCAATCGCCAAAATTTGGCCACGCCGAGGGGCTTCATTCGTCACGAACGCCAATGCTTGGCGCTACCTCTTTGGTACGGAACTTTTCCCGTTTGTGGCATCAGGCTGCCACGCTGCGGCGCCTTTCGCTTGAAAACGTCAGCGCGTGGAGGGGCGTTGCCCTGGCGCTTGGTGCGGCCGGCGCCAGTCTTCTGCTCCATTGGGCAGTCGAACCGTTTTTCGAGCCGGATCGCGCACTCATCGTCTTCATTCCCGCAACCGTCATCGTCACCCTCATCGCGGGACCACGCTTCGGCGTTTTGACCGCCACGATCTCCGGCATCGCTATCTGGTATGCCACACTCGTGGTAAATCACTTCACGCTTTCACATGTCGATATCGTCACCCTTTGCATCTACATCGTCAGCAGCGCCATCGTCATAATCCTCGTGCAGTGGTTACGGGAAAGTCAGGCGCAGGAATCACTCCTGAGAAGGGAGCTGCAGCACCGGACAAAGAACCTGTTTGCGCTCGTTCATGGTCTTGCATACGAGACCATCCGGGGCGAAGCGCCTGTCAGCGAGTTGCGAGGTGCATTTCTCGCACGGCTGGCGGCTTTGGGCCGCGCAAACGAGACAATGGGCGATTTCAGCCTTGATCGCGTTGACGTGGAGCTTCTCATTGGGACCGCGCTGAAATCCTTTTCGGATCGGTTTGAGTGCCATGGGCCGGAGGCATATCTCGATGTTCAAATGGCCAGAAATCTGTCGCTCGCCTTACACGAACTGGCGACGAATTCGACCAAGTACGGAGCGTTCTCGACACCTTCGGGGCGTGTCCAGCTTGTTTGGAGAATCGGCAATCCCGGTAGGCGGTTGGACTTCGTGTGGAAAGAATGTGGAGGGCCGCCGGTCTCTCCGCCGACACGAAAGGGATTCGGATCGAGACTGCTGGAGAATCTGTTCGATGACGGCGAAATGGAATTCGCGTGCGACGGCCTCTCCTATCGGGTCGAGATCCCCCTTGCTTCCGTGTGATTGTCCGCCGGAACACTGTCCTTAAACGAGACGCATGCCGGCAAATCGTTCCGTACTGATTTCAGGAGCGGGGATCGCCGGGACGACTCTCGCCTGGTGGCTTCAATGCCGCGGCTTCGAACCGGTGCTTGTAGAGCGCGCTCCCCAACCTCGCAGAGGCGGCTACGTCATTGATTTTTGGGGGCTCGGCTACGACATCGCAGAAAAAATGGGACTGCTGGACGACCTAAAGTGCCGCAGCTATCGGGTGGAAGAACTCCGGTTCGTCAATGGTCGTGGGAAACGTGCCGGAGGGTTTGGCGTCGATGTTTTCCGCGCGCTCACTCACGGACGCTATTTGACTCTGCCGCGGAGTGCACTCGCGGAAACAATTTATCAGCGGATAGAAGGCCGAATGGAGATTTTCTTCAACGACAGTGTCGTGGCCATTGAAGACAAGGATGACGGCGTAACAGTAAATTTTGAATGTGCACCGTCGCGGAGATTCGACCTGGTGATTGGTTCCGACGGCCTGCATTCTGCGGTACGGCGAATCGTGTTTGAGCGGGAGAGCCAGTTCGCAACCTATCTCGGTTACGTCGTCGTGGCATTCGAAAACGTTGGTTATCGCCCCCGAGACGACGGCGTCTACGTCAGCTTCGGCCTGCCTGGCAAGCAAATCTCGCGATTCGCGCTGCGGGACAATCGTACGCTGTTTCTGATCGTTGTCTGTACGCCGCAGGAGAGACTCGACAACCTGCATGATCTGTCAGCTCAAAAGGCCATGCTCCATCGTGAGTTCAATGGCAAAGGATGGGAGTGTGACCAAATCCTGGCCGCCTTGGACCGCGCGCACGAACTCTACTTTGATGCGGTGAGCCAGATTCGCATGCCCCGTTGGTCGCGCGGGCGCACGGTTCTCTTGGGCGACGCAGCATTCGCACCGTCCCTTCTTGCCGGACAGGGCTCCGCGCTTGCGATGACCGCGGCATATGTTCTGGCGGGGGAGCTTGCAATCGCAGACGGACAATATGAGCGGGCCTTTGACCGCTACGAATCCATCCTTGGCGACTTCATGGACGCCAAGCAGAAGGCGGCTGAAAGGTTCGCAGGATCGTTCGCGCCGAAGACCCGATTTGGTCTCTTGCTGCGTAACGAACTTTCGAAGACATTTCGAATTCCGCTGCTCGCGAGGTTGCTGATGGGGGCCGACCTCCTCGATCGCCTCGCGCTGCCCGGCTATCCGACGTGTCAGGGACCGCCTGAACCTCGGCGGTCAATGCGATGATGGACGCGTCTGCACGTTCTTCACAATGATGGCCATTATGATGAGCACGAAAGCGGCGAGGCGAAAGAGATAAATCCAGCTCTTGTCCGGCTCGGGCAGAGTGACAAAAACCGTCAGTACCTGATTGATCGCCATCAGCACAAACGCAGCAGCGAAAGACGTGAAAAGCGGGTCCCGCGTTCGCGCCCATGCGCGCAGAAAGAGCAGCGCCGCCACCAGGTAGCCAAACGCATCGGCTCCCGACAGAAACTGGGCAAACGTTCGCATCAGCGGTCAGCCTCCCAGATAAATCCATAGAGAAGACAGCCGAGCCCAACGAAGGTTACCGCGTTGCGATAGAGCGAAAGATCGGTCTGGGGCAGCATCACCAGATCAATCACCACAAGCAAATTGTTGATCGCCAGCATGACAAAGCACAGCGCGCTCCACAGCAGAAGGTGCGATCGACTGCGAAGATACGATCGCACCAGGAGCACTGCACAGAGCGCGCTCGTGAGGAAGCAAAGCACATAAACGGTGGTCGGACCTACAGGCATGCAGTCAGTCTCTTATCCGGAATGCGTCGGAAAAAATCCTAAGATCAGCGTCGGGTGCACCAACGATCATCTTTATCACCGAAACGGGATTGGAGCGGTAGGTGTTGGCGAGCGCTTGCACGACGAAATCGAGACGCGGCGCCTCACTGCGGTACCGATACGCGTCACGGGCGCCCTGGATGATGATGCCAGCCGTATGAAGTCTCCCGAGACCCGAGCTGACCACCGTGTCGCTGGCGCGCAGCTGATGGACAAGCTGTTCTGCGGTCCATTCTCGTTCGGGATCGTCATGAAGCAGAAGCAGGAGCTCCATGTCCCACACCGACAAGATCGTGCTTCGGACAAAGGCGAGAATTTCTTCTTGTGACGTAGACGGGTTCGAAGAAAACGTACTGCCCGCGTCCAGCCCCGTGCGCCCTCGGGCGCGCATTGGCGCGCTGTGGATTTTCAAGTGAACCTTTCAAGTCCATAGATTGTCGCTGCCAGCGCCAGCAACGCCATGCCAAGTCCCAGTCCCAAGCCAATTGCCAAGGCGAGATTCCGGCGTTCAACCTTGTGTCGGTAACCGCGCTGTACCAAAGAGGTGGCTGCGTTGCCAAGGATGGCGAACACGACCACTGCCGCGGGGATCGCAAACGACAGGAAGCGCGGAGAAACCAATGCGCCTTACTCTGGTTTTACTTCACCGCCTGCGCTGAGTCCCCTCGAACACCGGTGCCGGAGCTCAACCTTTACGTTTTGTTCGACTGCAGCAATTCGAGGGCTCTGGCGTAGTGGACGACGCCATCGTGTTCGAATCCGCTGGTACAGAACTGCCGGCCATACCGCTCCTGCACGACCGCGTTGTGATAGTTGGGAGACTGTGCGTGATCCGCGAGGGCCGTTTTCACCTGCTTCGCCATATCGTGACAATCGGATTCCGTTGTCATCGGCGGCTCGGCGGCAAAAGCACCGGTTGCGGAAAGCAGCGTAACAAGCACCGCGATCTTCGTAGTTGTCATGATGCTCCTCCGTGGTCTTGACCACATTGCGTAAGGGAACTCCGCGGAAGAGAGGCGCGGCTTGCATTTCGCCTGTCGCGCGCGGAGTGTTCCCTGAAACGGCATTTAGCCCGATTTGTCGCGTGCGCGTCTGACTATAGTCAGATGTGGGCCGCGGCATTTGGGTAGTATACTCGAGGTCGGCGGGATGCGATATGAACAACAGGGCAGTGCGTGCCGAGCATTATCGCAGCAAGGCCGAGGAGGTTCGCGTTATCGGGGAATCGTTGAAAGACGCCGATGCAAAACGGATCCTCATGAACGTGGCTGGCGACTATCTCATGCTTGCCGAGATGCTGCAGCGCTCGGCCATGGACGACCCGCTTACCGCGCGCCGTTGAATATTCCTTCCTTAAACCCGGTCCATCCGCCATTGATGTCAGCGTTGTATTCGATCAAGGCCGGGAATACGTGGAAATCTACCGTCCGCCGTCGTGGGCTGCGAGCATCGAGGGTCACTTTTTGAGTATTGAACTTTCCGGAGCGCCTGAGCGGTCCGCAAATCTTCTCACATTTTCGCTTATCGCAGTCGGGGTCGGGCTGGTCACGGGCTTTGGCGCGGTGTTCTTTCGCGACCTGATAGGATTGATCCACAACCTCTTCTTTTTCAGGCAGTTGTCTATCGTTTACGACGCGAATGTGTACACACCTGCGTCGGTCTTGGGGCCGTTTGTCATTCTCGTCCCCGTGGTCGGCGGGCTCGGCGTGGTGTTTCTGGTGCGCACGTTCGCTCCGGAAGCCAGGGGGCATGGCGTTCCCGAGGTCATGGACGCAATTTTCTACAACGAAGGCCGCATCCGGCCCGTCGTGGCGGCGGTTAAGTCGCTTGCGTCCGCGCTGGCGATTGGAAGCGGATCGGCCGTCGGACGCGAAGGTCCGATCATCCAGATCGGTGCGTCCCTCGGATCAAGTATCGGGCAGATTATCCGCCTCGAAGCGTGGCAGCGGATCACGCTTGTGGCCGCGGGCGCCGGCGCGGGTATCGCGGCGACGTTTAACACGCCCATAGGCGGCGTGATCTTCGCCATCGAGCTGATGATGCCCGAGGTGAGCACGCGCACTTTCCTGCCTGTTGCGCTTGCGACGGGAACCGCGACGTTTGTGGGTCGCCTGTTCTTCGGTCCCAGGCCCGCATTCAATGTTCCTGCTGTCGGAACGCTCCCTGTGCATGCGTCTGCTGCGTATCTCCTCATTGCCTACGCTGCCCTTGGCGCCGTCGCCGGGGTCGGAGCGGCTGCGTTCATTCGTGGACTTCACTGGACCGAGGATCAGTTCGATCGCATCGGCAACCCTTATCTGCGGCACGCGACCGGAATGGGGATCGTGGGGTGCATGATGTACGCGTTCCTGCGCTTCTCGGGCCATTACCAGATCAGCGGCGTGGGATATGCGACCGTGGAGCAGATAATGATGGGCGGACTCATGGTTTGGCCATTTCTCGCGCTGTTGTTCGCGGCCAAGCTCTGTGCGACTTCGCTCAGTCTCGGTTCCGGTTCGTCGGGCGGAATCTTTTCACCCTCCCTCTACATGGGTGCCACTCTCGGCGGCGCCTTCGGATCGCTGCTTCATACGGGGTTCCCGCACGCCGGCATCAGCGTTCCCGCATTTGCCATGGTCGGCATGGCCGCAATGGTAGGCGGCGGGACCGGCGCCGCGATGACGGCCGTGACAATGATCTTCGAGATGACGCTGCAGTACAGCATTGTCATGCCGATGATCATCGCCGTCGCCGTCAGTATCGGTTGCCGGCGATCCCTTTCGGCGGAGAACATTTATACGAGCAAACTGATCGCAAGGCGTCATTTCATCCCCAAGGCCTTGCACGCGAACATGTTTCTGGTCCGCCGTGCCGTCGACGTGATGGAAAAGGACTTCCTCATTCTGCCCTGCGACATGAGTTTCGACGATTTTCTTAGTTTGCCGGGACACGATGGCCGTTTGCGTCATGTTGTCGTCGCACGTGGCGATTCCATCGCCGGTGTGCTCCGGGTCAATACGTCGCTGCGGAAAGGTCTGGAACAGCTTTTCACCGGCGTCCGGCTGGAGCGAATTGCAAGTCCCGAATTCACCCTGGCTCGCGAGGAGGACATCATGTTCCGGGTCATCGGCCGCATGTGGCGCAGGAAGGCGACGATGGCCGTCGTCGTTTCGGGCAATGCCCGAATCCCCCGAACCTCGCATATCGTGGGCATCATCACCAAGGAACACGTTGCCGATTCGGTTGCGGAGAGTATCCGCCCGTATGCGGCGGCCGAGGCGTTCATGTGAAAGCCAATTTCCCAATTCTCGGCACCGGGCTCCGCCTAAGAACCTGAATCACTGCGCACTCCAGCCGTGAATTCGTCGCATTCGCTTCCCAATTTGCACGTTCTTATCGCGGGAGGAGCGGGGGTGAAGGCTGGCTGCTACGTGTGGCGTCCTGGCGTTCGTGTTATCGGCCTGCTCGACGGCAAATGTCTCCGCGCCCCCAGGCGCCAAACCACCATTGGACGTTGGCAATGGCCTCGGGAGCGAACACGGCAACTACGAGATGGTTCCGGCTGGCGAAACGCGAACCGCCGCCGGCAATCGTTGCTACGTTTACAACTGGGATCGCCCGCTCAATGGCGACTACGCGATCCGATATTCCTCCGCGTCGTGCGAATCCAGGGAACATCCCGTTTGGATGTCAACGACGCCCTACATCCGTACGGTTATACCGATGTCGGAAAGCAACTTGAACAGCGGGCAAAATTAGAAGCACCTGCTCAAGGGAATTGCGACACCGAAGGTCAAATCATTATTGCCCGGCGACACCGGGAGATACAGCACAGCGGAGATCTCTTTGGTGCGGCGATCTGGACCGCCGCCGCGCGCGCTGGAGATCGCGAAGGCCCTCGACGCTCGCGACTTCTATTGTTCGAGCCGTTATGCGGCGCACCAGTCGATCACGCTCCAGCCGCTTGAATGCGCGCGCCAGGGTTTCGGGCGCCATGCCAAGATAGTCGCCGAGATCAAAACGGGTGAGCGGCATTTCGAGTCGTCCATTCTGTACATTGAAGAAGGCAGGGTTTTGGGTGAAGTCGAGAAGAAGTGAGGCGAGACGTTGATACGTATTTTGCTGGCCGAGAATCATGATACGACGCTGAGCTTCGCGAAGATCGTATGCCACCCTGTTCAGGAGATTAAGATGTATCGCGGGCACCCGTTCGATCAGCCCGCGCAGTTGCAGCCACGGGAACCGGTACAGCGTGGAGGGGCAAACCACTTCCGCTGAATTCACGTGAATACCTTGGTCCGGCAGCCCAAAAAGGTCCCCGGGCAACATCAACGCGAGTACCTGTCGGCGACCTTCGTAGGAGTGGCGGCAGATACGGACGACGCCTGACGCGACCGAATACACGAAGTGGGCATCCTCACCTTCGGCGAATACCATCGTTCCGCTCCGGGCATACTCCAGAACGGTCGCAATGTTCTGAAATTCAACCTGTTGCTCCGGTGACAGAAGATTTTCGATGTCCAGTCGCGAATCGCGCTCGCGCTCAAATCGCCGTGCGCGAATCTCGGGCATCTTGTGCCTAGAAAAGCCTCTCGTTGGATTCGGCTTCGCCTCAAGCATCTGAATGGTTCGCCTGTGTCGCCTCGCCGCGAAACGGTCGCTTACTGACTGTAGTCAGAGAATAGCTTGACCGAAAGGAACATAACGTCGCGCGATTCGTCTGTCCCGGTTATCGGGCGTGCGGATAGGGCCAGGGAGGGGGGATCTGGGCTGTGCCCGCCGGTCCGGCGCGACCGGCGGGCACAGGTTTATGCAGGGGAATCCTGGATGAACGGTACCTTTTCCAATCCAAATTGTGCGGCGCTATGCCTATTCCTGATGCCGGCCGGCTGCTCGACAAAACCACCTCCTGCAACAACGGCGTCTTCGCCACCAGCCGCGCCGCTACCCGCCTCTACCGTAACTCAGAACACCATCGTCCCGGGCAGTGCCCGAGATTTCAGGTCGACGTTGGGGACACCATTCACTTCGACCATGACAAGTACGCCGTGAGGGGTTCGGAAGCGACAATTCTCGAGCGCCAGGCTGAATGGCTGAACAGATACGCGTCCGTTGACGTTTCCATCGAAGGTCACTGCGACGAACGCGGCACGCGAGCGTACAATCTGGCGCTTGGCGCGCGCCGGGCGGAGGCTGTAAAAACTATCTGAGGAAAAGGGAATTGCTTCGGCGCGGATGACCACGATCTCCTATGGCAAGGAGCGGCCACTGTGCTCGGAATCAACCGAGTCTTGCCTGGCGCAGAACCGGCGGGCGGTTACGGTGATCTCCGGCGCACATTCATAGGGCGTGCACGCCAGCTATGCGGATGAGCTTGGCGATCCCGAACCACGTGAGGGAACTGTGCGAACTCGTCGCCGAACGCGAGGCGGCAAAGGCGCAGTCTGAACGATCAAAATGGGGGGATACTTTTACTGCAATCCACCGAAATAACAGTGGAGAAAAACCTACAGCGTTTCGATCTGCGACAATTGAAAATTTTCTCCCTTCGGATTCTCGCCGACCATCAATGTCGAATCCGGTGCGAAGCAATAGGGCGGTACGGGAAGGTTGAGTGGCGCCGGTACACTTTTGAATACCCGGCCAGCGAGGTCGTATCGTGAGCCATGACAATGACAAAGATAGCCGCCGGGCCAGTTGGGCCCCAGCGTTCCAGGGTTGGCGACCAACGACGGAATGCAGCCGAGATGGGTGCAAATGCCGATCACTACAAGGTATTCGGGCCGAATGGAGCGGGACCAATTCTTCGCGTAAGCCGGCTGTTGTGGTTCGTCGGAATCGGGGTCGCGCAACCGCGTGAGCAGAGATCTTGCCTTGAGTTCGCGCAAGATCGGAGGCGTTCGGTGTACGATAAAAACGGGGTGCGAGCGCCACGTGATGACAATCTGCTGACCCGGAAGGAGCTTCGAAACATCGACCGTGACAGGCCCTCCGGCGGCCAACACGTCCGAGGACGGCTCCATCTGGTCAATGAACGGCCACGCGGCAAGAAGTGCGCCAGTTCCGCCCGCGGCTGTCGTGGCAAGCAAAAGGAAATCGCGACGCTTGATGGGTGGGTCACTCTCGGACATGGCAGCCGAAATCTCGCGCGCTTGTGCGGCTCCAACCTGACTTTCAGGTAACGCGCCCGGCGCCTTCACGTTTCGTGTCGAATTGGACACTTGAATGGCGTGATTGCGCCGCGCTGCAATTGTTGGTCGAATTGCTCTTCGCGGATTTTACCAGCGTCGCGCGCGCCTATCACCGGTTTTGTGATCATCTACGAAATGTCGGGCGATCACGGCATGCTGGTACCGCTTATGGCGGCCGCGCTGATTGCCGACGGCGTTGCGCGGCTGATCAACCGCGAAGGTGTGTACCATCAGCTCGCGAAGCGCTTCGCCAGACCGGTTCCGTTACAGGACGCCCGTGGTCCACAATCCCGAAGAGACACGGTTGCCTTACGCGAGCGGACCATCCGTACAGAAATACTCGGAGATGCGCATCAAACGCTTTCCCGACGAAATGACCTCATAGGTGCGCGCGAGAACGCGGGATTCCCCGGGGCAAGCGAGCTGGAAAGCCAGGTCACCGCCGCGCCGGCACTCGACGCCGACCAGATGCTTGTACGTCTCCAGCCGGAATTTGTGCCAGAGCCGACCAAGGGGAATCTCCGAATCCATGAGTTCCGTACGAAATTGCCGATCAAGGCGGTCCACGAGCAGCAGCGATTCCGCATAGACATAAAGACGCCGGGAGCGTGCGCCGCGCAGGTTGATCCTCCTCTCGAGGACCGATTCCCCCGGTTCGGCGAAGCCGGTGCCGCACATACCGGGGACACAAACGAATATCCGTTGCGACAACTTGACCAATTCAATTGGTTCGAGGAAATGCGCCTCGAGTATCTCCGTCAGCGTGCCGTCGGTTATCAGCAGGATTCGTTGCAGCGGCGAAAGCCTCGCCGCGTCCAGGCCGGCCACGCTCTCGAGAACGGCCAACGCAGACACGATGCTGCGGTCGGAATTTCGCGGCGGCGAGGTGCGTTTGCTGTTCACTTGCAAGGCCTTCTGTTTCGTCGACATGTATAATTTCGGGGGCTCAACCGCGTGCCGTTACCCGGCAGCGAGTGGATCGGGGCCGAAGCGGTTGGCGCCAGCGCTGCCGCGCAGAAAGCCGAGTTCGATGCAACCCCAGACGCCAAGCGCCAGCGCGCCGACTTGAAGGATGAACAAAAGGCTCGCGTTGGCTGTTCCGATCTCATCAAGAACCTGTGCAAGCGTGAGAAGGGCGTCCGGCGCGCACAGGAAAACCAGAATCCACCACCACGGTTTGTTGCGGTCGTGCAGACGGCGGACCGTTATCGCGGTGCCGGCGACCAGTATGACGGTCAACAATGCGAAGAAGAGAACGGCGCCTGCCATGCCAAGAGGACCGCTCGGAAATGGTGTCGGGCCGCCGTTCTCATACGCACCGGGAATCGAAAGCGCGTACGCCCAGAAGGCGACGACGAGCAGAGCGAGTAGCGGCACGGCGATGGCGTTGTAGAGCCAGAAGCGCCCGCGGGCCGTCCGGCCGCGAAATGAGAACAGAAAATCCCGCCAGCCCGCCTGTTGCATGTGTCAAGCCCGATAGCCGCTCATGCGAAGATAACGCGTTCGTCTGCAAGTTCACAGAGTTGCGGTTGCGGCGAACGCAAGACGATGCGCCTACAGCGACTCGAATGTCGGAAATGTCGGTGAAAACGGGTGGTACCGGCCGCGAAAAAAGACCAGCGGCGAACCCTCCAGGCGGAACGCAAATTTCACGACGAGACCGACGATAAGGGCGTGATCACCGCCGTCGTACACGGCCTCCCGCCGGCATACGAACACCGCCAGGGCGTCGGCAAGCGCCGGTGCTCCGGATTCGGTTTCGACGAGGGGAATGTCGTCCAGCCGGTGTTCTCCAGGCTTCGCCAGCCGCGCCGAGACCTCCTGATGGGTCGCATCGAGCACACTCACGGTAAAGGCTTCGGCGTTGATGAAGGTCTCGAAGCGGTGCGACCGCCGATTGGCGCACCAGAGAATCAAGGGCGGATCGAGCGAAACCGACGTAAAGGAGTTGACCGTAATGCCCATGGGATGGCGTTCGGCGGTGTGCGCAGTGACCAGCGTCACACCCGTCGGAAAGGATCCCAACGCATTGCGAAACGCGCGCGTGTCGAAACTCATCGGGCCCGCCTCCGGCGCCGGAAAACAACCGCACTACCACCAACGGCAAATTATTGCGACGCCGGCGCGTCACGTGGCAATCGGACGCCTCCCATGAGAGGAACCTTCGGGCGATCCGGAGCTCCAAGAAAGCAGACGCAGGAGCAACGCACGCGAATTCCCGTTCGCGGGAAGCGGCGAGCGCTCTCGCTCACGCGTTACACAGGTGGAAATACCTGCGGGGCAGCAGAGGAGCAAACCATGCGAGCGCTTGAGATCATTGCCGCCGTCATTCTCGCCTTTATTGTTTTTGTCGTTCTGAAGCTCATCGGTCTGGTGATCAAGGTCGCCGTCATTGGCGCTATAGTCGGACTCATCATTGGGTTTGTGATCGCACGCGCATTCCGGAGAGGCGCGTGAAAGCGCGGTGGCCGGCGTCATGTGCCGGCGAGTGTGATGGCGAAAAGTTCAGGGCGACAATCTGAACACAGCGCCGTCGCCGTAGCTGCCGCCTTCGGAGGTCGTGCCGAAGATATCCTCTGATTGATCGAGCGTGACCCCACCCACCGGCCATTTGCCATCCACGCAATTCCCGCCGCTGCAAAACGTATGCAGGAGCGTGAACGTGTTGCCGCCAAACTGCCAGATCGTTCCAAAACCCGCCGAACCTCCCTCAAGCGCCGTTCCGAAAATGTTGCCCGATGTGTCGAGCGCCAGCCTGCCCATGGGGTTGGTGCCGTCGGCGCAATTCACCTGCGAGCAGAAACTGTAGAGTACGCTGTACTGTGAACCGTCGCCATTCGGGATATCTTTGTACAAAACGCCCCAATCATCGGCACCGCCAGAAGTGGTGGTGCCGACCAGGGCACCGGACGCGTCGATGACGGGTGCCGATTCCGGGTTTGCGCCATCGGCGCAATTGGCCTGACTGCAAAAGTCGTAGAGAACTATCTCGGTCCAGGTGCCCTTGCGGTGCGACAGTTCGAAAACCGTGCCGTCGCCGCTTCCACCGCCTCCTCCGTAGGTCACGCCGTACAGGTTGCCCGATGAGTCCATCGCGAGGCCGTTATGCGGCTCCATGCCGTCGGCGCAGTTCGTCCGGGCACAGAACTGATAAATGACCTGTTCCTTCCATTTTTTCGCGGAACCCGGTCTCAATTCATAGACGGTGCCAGAGTAGCCGGAATTGTTTTCGCCGCCGTAGATGGTCGTCCCATAAAGCGGCGAAGTGCCGTCATAAGACAACCCTGACGCGGCGCCCAGGTACGTGAGACCATCGTAGACGGGAAGGCTGCCATCCGTGCAGGCCGCGCCTTGTGCGCAAAAACTGTGCAGAAGCCTGAAGTGCTTCTTTCCGCCGCTACGGAGCAGTTCAAAGACAGTTCCGCCGTTCTGGGCGCCGCCGAACTTGGTCGTGCCATAGAGGTTGCCAGCTGAATCGATGATGAGTCCCGCGACCGGGTCGCTGCCATCCGCGCAATTCGCTTGCGCACAAAAACTGTGCAGCTGTTTGAATTTGTAACCGCCCTTACCGTTCGGGACGAATTCGAAAATCGTCCCCCAGCCGGCAGCGCCGCCGAGCGCCGTTGTGCCGAAAAGATCGCCCGCCGCATCGCTCACAAGCGGCGCTGTCGGATAATTGCCGTCGGGGCAGCCCGTCTGTGAACAGAATGCGTGGAGATCCGCGAACGTCGCTGCATCAGCCGGCGCAATGCAGGCCGCAAGCGAGGAAATGCCGGCAACAAGACAGATGTTCACTGCACGCAGGGAAAAACCCGGATACATCTCCGCCTCTCCGCAAAGTCAGTGGTGTTTATATCCTGCCGAGTGGGGTTCCGCTGCGCACGCGTTGTCGCGCACGGATTGAAGCCGCATCACCAGCTTCCGTTTCCGCGGGCCGGGACACGTCAGTCGGGCGGTGGAGGGAGATCCTCGGACGCTGCCGGCAGATCCGCAGGCGGGAGGTAGCGAGAGCGCTCGCGGCGGTGCGCCTGCGCGCGATAGCGCTCGTCGTCCGGAGCCTGATCGGGGTTGTAATATGCATCCCCGTTTTGAGCTCCGTACGTGGACGGAGCGTCGGCATCATCATCGCCTGCACGGTCGGGAAGCGCCGATGGATTTGCTGGAGTGCGTTCGCCGGGGGCACAACATGGTTCCGGCACCCCGGTCGACTCGCCTTGCCCGCTAGAGAATTCCGTTGCCCGAAGATCATCCGGTTCTGCGGGCCTCCGTGTCTTCTGTCGGCTGGCGAGCCTGCTTTGCCCTCGCCCAGGCGCGTGACCGCTGATGACCACCTCCATGCCCTTCGTCTCTTCCTTGAACAGCGCCGCAGCAAACCCCATCGGCAGACGGATGCAGCCGTGCGAAGCGGGGTAGCCGTGCGGGTGCCCGCCATGCAGCGCAAGCCCGTACCAGGAGAGCCGCTGCATGTACGGCATCGGCGCGTTGTCGTACTTGTTCGAATTGTGAAATCTCTCCTTCTCGAGCACGGTGAACGTTCCGTCCGGCGTTTCGTAGCCAGGCTTGCCGGAGGCGATCGTCGTTACGCCAATGAGGGTGTCGCCGCGATAAACGTACGCCGTCTGCGACGGCAGCCTGACGCGCATGGATAGCGGGCCTTCGGTCGCGAGCGACGGATTCCAGACGTAGCTGCCCGGCGCGAGTTCGTCTGCCCTTGATTCGTCCATTGCGCTGGCGCGCGACGATACCAACGGCATCGGAGCGCATGTCAAAAAGCAAGCCGCCGCGACAAACGGAACGACCCTTGTTTTGTTCCCGACGCGCGCACTATATTTCATTCGCTGCCTCACGCTGGGGCGCAAACCCAAACAAAAAACCAGTTCGGCATCCGCGGGGAGGCGCGGGCGCCAGGGAGCTTTCCGTATGAACGTTTCAAGGCGCTCGCTGTTTGCTGCGACCGGAGGCCTAGCTGCTTGCGCGTTGCTGGCGCCCATTCCATCATTTGCTGATCCGGCCGGCCTTTCGCCGCTCTTGCTGCGGCGCGCCCTTGCGGCGCTCCAGAAGCACGGGGCCGCCATTCCCAATCATGATGTCATCGGCATTGCCGATTTCTCGCTGGCGTCCCGCACGCCGCGCTTCCATCTGCTGGATGTCGCGGGCGGCCGCGTGAGTTCGCATCTCGTGGCTCACGGGCGCGGCTCCGACCCGGCACACACCGGTTGGCTGCAGCGGTTTTCCAACGAACCAAGTTCACATGCGACCTCCGCTGGTGCGTACAGAACCGACGGCCTCTACATCGGCGAGCACGGCCGCTCGATCCGGCTGACCGGTCTGGACAGCACGAACAGCAACGCTCTTTCGCGGGCAATCGTTGTCCATGAGGCGTGGTATGTCAGCCCGGAGATCGCGAAGACGCATGGCGTCCTCGGCCGCAGCGAAGGCTGTTTCGCGCTTTCGAATGCGAGCCTGCCCGAGGTGCTGACGCGTCTCGGCTCAGGCCACCTGATCTATGCCGACAAGGTTTGAAGCCTGACGCGGCCCTCGCGGGTCAACGCGAAGGCGCCAGACAAAAGATATCCTCGCCTTTCCGCTCGAGCGCCGTGGCGAGGCGGAGGGCGAGCACGGTGGGCGGAACGAAGACGCCGTTCTCCACCGCGTTGATGTGCTTCTCGTGAAACGCCGCCTCGTTCGGCATGGACGGCCGGCGCACCAACTGACAGATTTGACCGTGCGAGGGGTTCTTCGCGTTCGTGTCCCGAGCGGAAGGACCGATGAGAGTTCTGACGACAAGTCTTTTGTTGGTGGCCGGGGCGTTCGGCGCCGCGTTTGGGGCGCGGGCGCAAGCTGAAGACGCGGCGGGTCGGCCGTCCTCATGGTTCGTCTGGAACGCGCACGATTTCTTCGGCCCCTGCTCGGGCGATTGCGGCGCTGCGGTTTACGCGGGACGCGAAATCACGACACCGATGAGCAGCGTATTTCTGATCCACGATCCGGTGGCGCCGTGGAATGTTGATACCGGCAAAGCCGGCGTCGTCGCGACCGCGATATCGCGCAGATTCGCGACACTGTTCGAAGCGCTCGATCTCGAGGCGGAGGCGGGACTGGACCAGCGGCTCGGCGACATGCATGCGACCACAGGCTGGATCGCGGTGGATTTTCGCTGGACCCGCTTTCCGTGGAACAACATCGTCACGACCACGATCGGCTTCGTCGATGGACCGAGCATGGCGAGCGAGATCGACACGGAGGAGCGTGTCCGTTCGGAGAACGGACACGGGTCCGATCTTCTCAATTTCGCGTCCCCGGAAGTCACCTTTGCACTTCCGGACCATCCCGAGGACCAGCTCGTGTTCCGCTATCAGCACCGCTCCGGAATTTTCGGCGTCATCAACGGCGTCGACGAAGCCTCCTCCTTCGCCTGCATCGGCTTCCGCCGCGTCTTTTGATGTTCAATCAGGGCGATTCTGTCGGCGGCGGCAGCGAACTGATTTGCGACAGCGTCAGAGTCGACTTCAGTGTGTTGCTGGCGGGATCGAAGCGAAGCTCTCTTGCCCGGATCGAAACGGTCCTGCCTGATCTTGTCAGCGAGATGTTGATTCTGCTGGCCCTGCCGTTCGCGCCCATCCTGACGCTCCGTACCGTTCCAACCTGTTGCCCGCTCGCATCCTGTACGCTGTCCGTGGCGAGCGTGGACGACGGATTGCCGACCTGGTCCGCCGGCTGTTCGCCCGGCTGCAGACCCGCGTTGTCCGGATTGGCTGGATTCGTATAGGCAGCATTGGCCGGACTCGCGTAGCCCGTGTAGGCCGGATTCGTCGTGGTCGTCTGACCGTAGTTGCTCTGCGCCATTGCCGGCGCACCCGTCAGGACCACGCCCGTTACGACCGCCAGCGCCGCTCCACCGAGCGCAAAAGACTTGTACCGCATGGTGTTTCTCCGTCCGTTGATGATTGCAAACGGAAAGCCGGCACAATCGCCCCGGCCCCCGTCATCACGGAAACAGAGCTTCAGCACGCCCGTTCCACATCGCGTCTTGGACCATGGGCGTACAACATTTCCTATACGCCTCCCCTTCAATGGTCATTTGACGTGCCGGTGCCGGACAGGCACCGGGCAAACGTTCAGAACGGAAATCTTTTCAGGGATTGCGCATCGTGGCGTCCGGCGTACGGATCGCTGTACCGGAGCACCTTCGCGAGATTCTTGCCCCGAATAATTCCGTCCGAATGATAGGCGAGACCCCAGGAATCGATCGAGGACATGTCCGGGAATATGCAGGCCTCAAGCACATCGGTGTAATCGGTCTTGAGCACCCACCCACCCCCCGCACCCGTCGCGCCGCCGAACAGATCGGAACCGCCGAGCTGCGAGCAGTAGCACGAGGCCGGGTTGCCCTCGCAGGTGCCCATCTGCACCTCGGCATAATAGGCCAGTGCGGCAAGCGACGGGCTTTGCGTGTAGAGCGTGCTCAGAAGCACGTTGATCTGGCTGCCGTCGTTCTTGGTGAATTGGCAGAACTGGCGCTCGCCCGCGAGGATCAACGGGTTGCCGCCGTTCGTGTCATACGCCGGAAGGCGGGTCTGTACCACGCCGCCTTTCTTCGTGCAGTACGTCGCCGGGTCGGGTACCCTGGCGGGGCTCGCAGCGTTTGCCGCGGAAATACTCGCCAGGAAGAGTCCGGCCACCGCGATGGCGAATGCAAGCCGGATCAATCGGAAATTCATTGTGCTTCCCCTTCGGTTTCTTTCGCGCCTCAGGGGCGCCTCACGGGCTCTTTACCACACGTTTGACCGGCGCCACCAACGCGGATTTCAGAATGCTTGGCGCATCATCGGTATAAGCTGGCGGGCACCGAAAACGCTCAAGTGATGCGCGTCGCGATAGAGCGGCACTCCGTTGAGCGCCGCTTCGCACCAACCGCTTGCGCACGGGATCTCGCGCGGAAAAAGCACGCGCACGTCGTTCATCCGCTTCAATCGGTCAAAGGTAGCCGGTACGAATTTCTGCCGGACGAGATAGGCGGCCGCGGTGACGACCGCCAGCATTGCGAACAGTCCCGGGAAAATGCGCCGACCTACATCCGCGTCGGCTGTGAAACCTTCGCGTCCTGCGCCTTTCGCTTAGCGCGGATTCTGCGGATGGGTTGCAAAGTCTCTTCGTTCTACCTATGTTCCCTATGCGACTCGCGGGCGGGAACTGCTAAGCACGCCGCGATCGGTCAATTCCCTTTCCGAACAGAATGCTGAAGAACATCTCCATTCGCGGTGCTCGCGAGCACAATCTCAAGAATGTCGACGTCGACATTCCGCGCGACACGCTGACGGTCATCACCGGCCTGTCCGGCTCCGGCAAGTCGTCTCTTGCTTTCGACACGATCTATGCCGAGGGCCAGCGGCGCTACGTCGAAAGTCTCTCGGCCTATGCGCGGCAGTTCCTCGAGTTGATGCAGAAGCCCGATGTCGATCACATCGAAGGTCTCTCGCCGGCCATTTCCATCGAACAGAAGACGACCTCGCGCAATCCGCGATCGACGGTCGGAACGGTCACCGAGATCTACGACTATCTGCGGCTGCTGTTTGCGCGCGTGGGCGTGCCCTATTCGCCCGCGACGGGCCTTCCGATCGAGAGCCAGACCGTCAGCCAGATGGCGGACCGAATCCTCGCGCTCGAAGCCGGCACGCGGCTCTATCTGCTCGCGCCGATCGTTCGCGGCCGCAAAGGCGAGTACCGCAAGGAGCTTGCCGAGCTGCAGAAGAAGGGTTTCCAGCGCGCAAAGGTCGACGGCAAGTTCTATGAGCTTGGCTCCATTCCCGCTCTCGACAAGAAGCTGAAGCACGACATCGAGATTGTGGTCGATCGCCTCGCGGTGCGTCCCGATATCGGCAACCGTCTGCCGGATTCGATCGAAACGGCGCTCAACCTCGCCGATGGACTCCTCGCCGTCGAATTTGCCGATGTGAAGGAGAACGGCGAACCGAAACGGCTTCTGATGTCGTCCAAATTTGCCTGCCCGGTTTCCGGTTTCACCATTCCGGAAATCGAGCCGCGGCTTTTCTCCTTCAACAATCCGCATGGCGCCTGCCCGGTCTGCGACGGGCTCGGCACGCAGCTCTACTTCGACGCGGCGCTGATCGTGCCGGACGAAACCGTCACGCTGCGCAAAGGCGCGATTGCGCCGTGGGCCAAGTCCTCGTCGCCCTATTACCTGCAGACGCTCGAAGCACTGGCGCGGCATTACAAGTTCTCGCTCAATGATCCGTGGGAGGATTTGCCCAGGCGGGCGCGCGACATCATCCTGAACGGCTCGGGCGAGGACGAGATAAAGTTCATCTATGATGATGGCCTGCGGCGCTACGAAACCAGGAAGACCTTCGAAGGCGTCATTCCCAATATGCAGCGCCGCTTCAAGGAAACGGATTCCTCCTGGATCCGCGAGGAGCTTGAGCGCTATCAGGACGCGCGGCCCTGTGAAGCCTGCAACGGTTTCCGGCTGAAGCCGGAAGCGCTCGCGGTGAAGATCGCGGGTCTGCATATCGGCCAGGTCTGCGAGCAATCGATTCGAAGCGTGGACATCTGGTTCCGCGATCTCGATCCGCACCTCTCGCCCAAGCAGCAGGAGATCGCGGCGCGCATCCTCAAGGAAATCCGCGCGCGCCTGCGCTTTCTGGTCAATGTCGGGCTCGACTATCTCTCGCTCGCGCGTTCGTCGGGCACGCTTTCGGGCGGCGAGAGCCAGCGCATCCGCCTCGCCTCGCAGATCGGCTCCGGGCTCACCGGTGTTCTGTACGTCCTCGACGAACCTTCGATCGGGCTGCATCAGCGCGACAATGCGAAGCTGCTCGAGTCGCTGAAAGGCCTGCGCGATCTTGGCAACTCGGTCCTCGTCGTCGAGCACGATGAGGAAGCGATCCGCGCCGCCGATCACGTCATCGACATGGGACCGGGCGCCGGCATTCACGGTGGCGAGATCGTGGCCGAAGGCACGCCCGACGACATCATGCGTTCGCCGAAGAGTCTCACGGGACAATACCTCGTGGGGCTCGAACAGATTCCCGTTCCGGCGCAGAGGCGGAAGGCGGCACTGAACCGCTGGGTGAAGGTGAGCGGCGCACGGGGAAACAACCTCAAGAACGTTGCGGCCGCCATCCCGCTCGGCTGCTTCACCTGTATCACCGGGGTTTCGGGGGGCGGCAAGTCGACGCTCATCATCGAGACACTGTACAAGGCGGCGGCGCGGCGGCTGAACGGCGCGCGCGAGCATCCGGCACCCTTCGACAGGATCGAGGGCCTCGAGTTCCTCGACAAGGTGATCGACATCGATCAGTCGCCGATCGGCCGCACGCCGCGCTCCAATCCCGCGACTTACACCGGCGCCTTCACGCCGATCCGCGACTGGTTCGCGGAACTGCCGGAATCCAAAGCGCGCGGCTACGCGCCGGGGCGCTTCTCCTTCAACGTCAAGGGTGGTCGCTGCGAGGCCTGCCAGGGCGACGGCGTCATCAAGATCGAGATGCATTTTCTCCCCGATGTGTACGTCCAGTGCGACGTCTGCAAGGGCAAGCGCTACAACCGCGAAACGCTGGAAGTGAAGTTTCGCGACTATTCGATCGCCGACGTGCTCGACATGACGGTGGAAGCCGGCGCCGACCTCTTCCGCGCCGTGCCCGCAATCCGCGAGAAACTCGACACGCTCGCGCGCGTGGGGCTCGGCTACATCAGCATCGGCCAGCAGGCGACGACGCTCTCGGGCGGCGAAGCGCAGCGCGTGAAACTGTCGAAGGAACTGTCGCGGCGCGCGACCGGGCGGACCTTGTACTTCCTGGACGAGCCGACGACCGGCCTCCATTTCCATGACGTGGCGAAGCTGCTCGACGTGCTGCACGAGCTGGTCGAAAACGGCAACACCGTGGTGGTAATCGAGCACAATCTCGAAGTCATCAAGACCGCCGACTGGATCATCGATCTCGGCCCGGAAGGCGGCGACGGCGGCGGAGAGATCGTCGCCGCCGGAACGCCGGAAGACGTCGCCCGCACCGCGCGCTCGTACACCGGGCAATACCTGAAGCCGCTTCTGAAGAAGTCCCGCGCAATTACGCGCGCCGCGGAATAATCCCCTCTCGCCCACCCAAACAGTTCCGCGGGCAGAGGGTTTGCGTCAGATGGCCTGTAAGCCGGGTTCTGTCGTCGGCGTGAACCGACGGATGGCCATTCCTCTGGGACGCCTGTCGCCAGGCGCCTCGCGCGACCGACCCGGACGGCAGCCCGGAAACGAGCGCTGCGCCGTCCCTATTTGGTCTTGCTCCCGGTGGGGCTTGCCGTGCCGCGTCCGTTGCCGTCCGCGCGGTGCGCTCTTGCCGCACCGTTTCACCCTTGCCCGCCCGAAGGCGGGCGGTCTGTTCTCTGTGGCGCTTTCCCTGGGGTTACCCCCGCCGGACGTTATCCGGCACCGTGTCTCCGTGGAGCCCGGACTTTCCTCACCCCTTGCGGAGCGCGGCCATCCGGCCATCTGACGCGACCTTATATATAGCACCCGATCAGGCGAGCGCCATGTCGACCGCGGCCAGGGCGTGAAGCTCGGCCGTGTCGAACAGCGGGATGTCGGCATCTTCCGGAGCGATGATAAGCGGCAGTTCGGTACAGCCGAGGATGACGCCTTCGGCGCCGCGTTCTTTCAGCCGGGCAATCGCGCCGCGAAAGTATGCGCGTGACGACTCCAGAAACCGGCCGCGCGCCAGTTCCTCGTAGATGATGCGGTGCGTCGCGCGCGCGTCGTTGTCCTCCGGCGCGATGATCTCGATGCCATGGCCCCGCGCGAGCGGCACGCGCAGGAAATCGGCCTCCATCGTGTACTTCGTGCCGAGTACGCCCACTTGGCTGAGGCCCTTTGCCGCGATCGCCTTCCCGAGCGGCGTTGCGATGTGCAGGAGCGGTACGCCTGCGCCCCGCTCCACCTCATCGGCCATCACATGCATGGTGTTGCAGCAGATGATCAGCAGTTCGGCACCGCCGCGCACCAGCAGCCGGCCGATTTCCACCATCCGCGCCGTCGCCTCGTCCCAGCGGCCGGCGCTCTGCAGGACATCGATCTCGGCGAAGTCGAAGGACCAGAGGAGCAGCGGCGCGGAATGTACGCCGCCGAGGCGCGCCTGCGTCTCGCGGTTGATGACGCGATAGTACACGGCCGTCGATTCCCAGCTCATCCCGCCGATCAGGCCGATGGTCTTCATGTCGTTTTCGCCAACCGGGAAGCGGCGATGCCCTTTCCTCCGCGGCTCCGCGTCTCCGCGCGAATCACCTTCGCTTCCGCGGCGCCGGCTTCGCCGCAGTTGCGGCGGTGGCGGTGCCTGGGGCCTGGCCGAAATAGCGGAAGAACTCGCTGTTGGGCGAGAGCAGCACGCGCGTCGTGTCGGGAGGCAGCGCATCCTTGTACGCCTGCATGGAACGGTAAAAGGCGAAGAAATCCGGATCCTGGCCGTAGGCATCGCCGAGTATCCTGGTCTGTTGGGCTTCGCCCTCGCCGCGCAGGATCTGCGATTCGCGATAGGCTTCGGCAAGAAGGACCGTCTTCTCCCGTTCGGCGCGCGCCTCGATGCGCTGCTTGATCTCCGAGCCTTCGGCACGAAACTCGTTCGCCTCCCTTTTCCTTTCCTGCTGCATGCGCTGCACGATCGCCTGGCTGTTCTGTTGCGGCAGATCGGCGTGCCGGATGCGCACATCGGCGACCTTGACGCCAAAGCGGCCGGTCTCCGCGTTCATGTCATCGCGGATGTCGCGCATCAGGTCGGCGCGGGCGGCGGAGAGAACGGTGGCGAAGGATTGCGAGCCGAGCACGCGGCGGAGGTCGGAGCTCAGGAACGGCGTGAGCCGCACTTCCGCGCCTGTCCGGTCGAGCAGCGTCTGGTAGAATTTCAGGGGATCGGTCACGCGCCAGCGCGCAAAGGCGTCGACGACGATGCGCTTCTTGTCTTCGGTGATCACCTCTTCGGCCGGCGCCTCGAGGCTCAGGAGGCGACGGTCGATCACCTGGATCGATTGTACAAACGGCAGCTTCACGTGAAGGCCCTGGTCCGACACCACCTCGCGCGGTGCGCCGAACTGCAGGAGCAGAACCTGTTCGGTCGGATCGACGGTGTAGAAGCTGAGCGCGCCAAGCCAGATCGCGAGAAGCACGACCGCCGCGATCGCGAGAGGGAGCGTGCGGTTCATTGCTGCCCGCTTTCCTGCGCCGGCGGGTTGGTCACCTGGGGCGCATTCGCGGGCGGCGCGGGCTCCTCCACCGTCACCTCAGGCTTGCGCGTGTCAAATCCGGGCAGCGGCAGATACGGCACGGTGCTGCGTCCCGCGCCTTCATCCATGATGATCTTGTTCATCGGCTGCAGGATCGAACTCATCGTCTCGAGATACATGCGCCGGCGCGTGACTTCCGGCGCATTGCGATACTGCGCCTCGACGGAGAGGAAGCGCTTCGCCTCGCCTTCCGCCTGCGCGATCACCTGCTGGCGATAGGCCTCCGCGTCCTGGATGACCTTCGCCGCCTGGCCGCGCGCTTCGGGAATGATCTTGTTGGCGTAAGCCTCGGCTTCGTTGCGCATCCTTTCCTGATCGGCGCGCGCCGCCTGTACATCGCGATAGGCGTCGATCACGTCCGCGGGCGTATCGGCCTTCTGCATCTTGACCTGGGTGATGGTGACGCCTGCCTGGTAGGAATCGAGCGTCTTCTGCATCAGCTCGCGCACCTGGATCTCGATGGGAGCGCGATCCTCCGTCAGGATCGGCTGGATCTCGGTCTGGCCGACGATTTCGCGCATCGCGCTTTCGGCCACGGCCTTGATCGTCCCTTCCTGTTCCTCGACGTTGAACAGATAGTCCGCTGCGTCCTTGATCACCCAGCCGACGGTGAAGTTCACATCGACGATGTTCTCGTCGCCGGTCAGCATCAGGCTTTCTTCGCGCGCCGCTTCGACTTCGCTCTCGTCGCTCGCCTCCGCGCCGGTGCGATAGCCGATGGTGATCTGGTTGACGGCGGTGACCTCCGGCGTCTCGACCGTCTCGATCGGCCAGGGCAGGTGATAATTGATGCCGGGACCGGTGCGCGCGACGTATTGCCCGAAGCGCAGCACAACGCCCTGCTCGCGCGCGGTCACGAAATAGATTCCGCTCAGGAGCCAGACCACGATCAGCGCGAGAAGCACGATCGCGATTCCACCCGCGGTCATCGCGCCGCCGGGCAACATTCCCGAGAGGCGTTCGCGCATTCGACGCCACGCGTTGCCGAAATCCGGCGGCTGCATGCGGCCGCCACCGCCCGATTGGCCCCGACCCCAGGGACCGCGCGGGGACTGGCCGTTGCCGCCGCCCGACTGGTTGCTCCACGGCATCATTGCGCTTCCGAATTTACCCCCGGAATTCGACACCGGTTTTGGGTTCCGGAGGGTGCGCGGGTTATATGGGCAACTTCCCCGGCGCGCAAACACGGGTGGGACAGGATATCGTGTCCCACAAGACTGCGCGATAATGGCGTGCGGGACACGAATCCTGTCCCCGGGAGCTGACACATGGCTGAAGTGGATCGCGACGACGTGCTGAAGGCGCTTTCGCGCGTGATCGATCCCGACAGCGGCAAACCGATCGCCGAAGCGGGCCTTGTGCAGGGCCTCGTGGTCAAGAACGGCCATGTCAGTTTCGCGATCGAAGTTCCGGCGGCGCGCGGGCCTCACGCCGAGCCGCTGCGCAGACGCGCCGAGGCGGAAGTGTCGTCGCTCCGTGGCGTGCTGTCGGTCACCGCGGTGCTGACGGCGCATCAGGATTCCGCGCGCGCCCAGCCGCACCGCCACGCCGCGACTGCGCCGGCGCCTTCGGGCATTCCCGGAGTCGCGGCCATCATCGCGGTCGCGAGCGGCAAAGGCGGCGTCGGCAAATCTACGGTCGCGGCGAATCTTGCGCTCGCGCTCGGCAGGCTCGGCCTGAAAACCGGTCTGCTCGATGCCGACATCTACGGGCCCTCCGTGCCGCGGCTGTTCGACATTCGCGAGAAGCCGCAGTCGCGCGACGGCAAGGTTCTCGAGCCGATCGAAAAGTTCGGCATCAAGGCAATGTCCATCGGATTCCTGGTCCGCGAAGACGAGCCGATGATCTGGCGCGGGCCGATGGTGACGAGCGCGCTCTCGCAAATGCTCGGCGACGTCGCATGGGCGCCGCTCGATGTCCTGGTGGTCGACATGCCGCCCGGTACAGGAGACGCGCAGCTCACCATGGCGCAGCGCGTGCCGCTGAAGGGTGCGGTGATCGTGTCGACGCCGCAGGATCTGGCGCTCATCGACGCACGCAAGGCCATTGCCATGTTCAAGAAGACGCAGGTGCCGATCCTCGGACTGGTCGAGAACATGAGCGTGTTCGTCTGTCCGAACTGCGGCCATGAAAGCCACATCTTCGCCCATGGCGGCGCGAGGGCCGTGGCAGAGACACTCGCTGTACCGTTCCTCGGCGAGATTCCGCTCGTGCCTTCGATCCGTGAAACCTCGGATGCCGGCGTCCCCATCGTTGTACATGAACCGGACAGCCGCGAAGCCGCGGCGTTTCTCGCCGTTGCCGACGGCGTCGCGACCGCCCTCTCCGCGCCGGTCCGTCCCGCTCCGCGGATCGTGATGGAGTAGGTACAATCGCTTTCGCTAGAACAACCTGTCATCCCCGCGAACGCGGGGGACCCAGCGCCCGCCAGCGTTGAAAGATGCGCAGAATAGTGGTGCGCCATTTCAAGCAATTGCAGGAGCTGGGTTCCCGCTTGCGCGGGAATGACATTACTATTTTGCGCGGGTGAGGGGTCACACCTTCTTCGGCTTGTCCGTTCGCGGGAGGGGCTGACCCGTTTCGAGCAGCGACTTCAGGCTCGAGAGGATCATCGGCCAGCCCAGCGACACGGCGGCGACCATCACCTCCGGCGCTTCGTGGGTCACGGTCAGTTTCGTCACCTCGCCCAGCGCCTCGATCTCGTACGTACAACGGGTGTAGCCCGCCGCCTTCAGTTCCGGTTTGAATTCGTTCCGCCATTTGATGACCATTTTTCGCGGCGGTTCGGCTTCGAGGATTTCGCCCGCATCGGTGACGCCGATCTCCGGCATCCGCATGGTCCACGACGATCCCGGTTTCCAGTCCGATTCCTGATGGACGCCAAACCAGTATTTCTGCAGGAATTCCGGCGTGGTCAGCGCCTCCCAGATCTTTTCCGGCGTGGCGCGGATGTAAGTGACGTACACGAATTTGGACTCGCTCATTTCCCTGTTCCTTCCAGTTTGCGTTTGAGGTCCGCGAGCGCGTCGAGCGGCCCGCGTTCGAACTTGCCGATCCAGCGTTCGGCGATGCCGTTGATGGGCACGGGATTGATGAAGTGCAGCTTCAACCGGCCCTCCTTTCGGGTTGCGACGAGATTGGCGCCTTCCAGAATCCTTAAGTGCTTCGTTACCGCCTGGCGCGACATCGCCAATCCTTCGCAGAGTTCGCCGAGACTCTGTCCATTCTTCGCCCGCAGCCGGTCGAGGAGGCGCCTGCGGCTCTTGTCGGCCAGCGCCTTGAACACCCGGTCCATGCTCATGCATTGTAATATGCAACCATTTGGTTGCCTGTCAAGGGGACAATTTTGTTTTCGGAACCACTGCGCGTCTTCGCGCCTCCGCGTGCCAGTTTTCCCTACGCCGTCGAGATCGGCTCGGGCTCGCTGTACTTGCCCGAGCGGATGACATCGACGATCCTGGCCACGTGTTCGTGCTGGCCCGCCTCGAGCATCCGCATCAGCCGCCGCTTCACTTCCTGCTTCGCCAGTTCTTCCTGTTCATCGGCAGGTTCGCTCGCGGGTACCGCTTCCGGCATGGTTTCCCACACCCCCTCCGGGCTCCAGTCCCGCCGCCCCTCCTCGAGGATTTCCTCGCCATCCTCCTCGTCCTCGGCCGGCTCCCAGTCGATCAGCGACATGAGCGTCTTCAGCGGCGTCGCCTTGCACTTGGCCGCTTCCAGCACCAGGCCGCGAACGAGGTTCCCGTAATTCGTCTTCGGTTTGCATTTTTCCAGCACCTCCGGGCTCGCCCGGAGCGCCGCTTCGAGTCCTTCTTTCAAAATCGATCGGCTGTGCCGCCACTTCGCCCGCATTCCGGGTTTTCCATGCGCGGCGGCGCTGTGGCCTTTGCCGCCGGTTGCCCCGCCGTGGCCGTTCGAGCGTGTTTGCATGTTGGAATCCTCAACCGAGTTTGGTCGGGATGTAGACCATATTGGTACTATTGTCAACCACATTGGACAATATTCTTGGAGCCGCGGCTTTGCTTCCCGCTCGGGAATATTTACGAGCCCCCGCCGCGCCTGCGTCGTCGGTGCTTGGGTGTGCCTGGCGTTTTCGTCAGCAGCAACGGCGAAGGCTTGGGAAATGGTCCTCTACTCCTTCGCTGGCAACGCGGAGGACGGCGGATACCCGATCGGAGACCTTGTCGCGGTGAAGGGCACGCTTTACGGCACGACCCAGACGGGCTGCACGGTCTGCACCGACCTCGGCCGTTGCGGCACGGTGTTTTCGCTCGATCCGGCGACCGGCGCGGGGACGGTGCTCCACCTGTTCGATGTTGGCGCCGACGGCGATTATCCCTGGGCCGGCCTCGTCGCGGTCAAAGGCATGCTGTACGGCACTACGGCGGGGGGCGGCCCCCACAGCGGCTGCGAGTCCTACCAGTATTACACCGGCTGCGGCACGGTCTTTGCGCTCGACCCCGCTACGGGCACGGAGACCGTCGTTTATGCCTCTTGCGGCCAGGAGTCCTGCAAGGACGGATCGCACCCCTACGCCCGCCTGCTCGATGTGAAGGGCACGCTCTATGGCACGACGCTGCTGGGCGGGCACTGCAAGGCGGACCGCAAGGACGGCTGCGGCACGGTGTTTTCGCTCGACCCGGCGACCGGCGCGTAAACGGTCACGTACACCTTCTGCAGCCAGTACAACGGCACCTATTGCACGGACGGCAGGTACCCCGAAGCCGGCCTCATCGACGTAAACGGCGCGCCGTACGGCGTTACGGAGGAAGGCGGCGCCAACGGCTGGGCACGGTGTTTGCGATCACAAAACCCCTATCGCGAGGCCTTGTAGACGGGCGAGAGAAACGCGCCAATCCGGCAGGTCAACGCAGCGATCCGGCTGGATGACGTACCACTACTTATGGCCTGTTGCCCGCAACTTGTTTATGCTGTCGTTCAACTCGGCCTGCTCGCTCTTGGCCAAAGCCAGACCGCCCGCTTCGCGATACTTTGCCCAGGCATCGTCATACGCTCGTGTTGCAGCGAGTGCTTCGCCCCATTTCATACGAAGCTGTCCCCATCGCGGGGCGTAATTTGCGGCCTCGACAAATTTCCGGATGGCCTGATCTGGATCGTGCAGGCCTTCCAGAAGCGCGACGCCCCAATATTCGAGGATGTCGGCATTGTGCGGCGCACGGTCGTGGGCAGCGGCAAATGCAGCAACCGCTCCACGCCAGTCTCCCGCTTCCATGCGATTCTTTCCTGTATCGAACCAGCCACCAGGCAGATCGGGCGCGAGCACCCTTGCCTTCTCACTCCACCACACCGCTTGCGCAATAAGTTCCCGGTGCCATTCCCTGTCATTATTCACGGCGCGCGCCTGCGCTCTGCGAATGACGTTGCGCTCAAGGACGCAGTCATAGCAATCGGCCGGCGTAGGGGCGATGGTCGAGAGCGCGTCGGCATAATCGCCGGCTTGAAGGAAGCAATCTGCGGCTTGCTCCGCCCCTATCGGGGTCAAGTCGCTATTGCCCTGCGGAAGGCAATCGGGCATCGAGATCGTTTGGGGAGCTCTCGCATCCGTGGATGCCACCGGAATAACAATGTATTCATTCGCCACATCCTCATTGTAATCCGCCCGACGTTGAAGGAGTTCAGCCGGAGGCGCGTGATCGACAAGCCATTTGCGCTTTGGAAGCGCCGAACCGTAGTCATACCTGAGCTCATCGAGCCCGGCCTCGTACGCGGCTTGGTACCGGCTCGCGACAATGGGATCGATATCGGATGCCGCGCCGCTCTCGTAAAGATTTACCAGATGCACGTTGTCGGAGAGCGCGTTCTCGGCATAGCCGAGGTTAGATTCGATCTCAAGCTTGGTTCCCAAAGCCAAGATATTGTCCGGAGACAATTGCAACGCCTGCTCCTCATAGCCGAGCGCATCCTTCAGATCGGGACGTGTGCACGCCTTGTGAGGTGTACACACAAAGCGACCCTGCTGGATCAAATGTCCGATCGTGGCGAGAGAATTGGGAGCATCGTCTGTGCTCGGGTTCTGTCCGACCACTTTCTCAAGGATCGCCGCAGCGCGAACGAAGAAACTGCCCCTATCATTTGTGCCGCCCTCATTTTCGACAATCGTTCCGAAAATCGTCACGGCGCGGCATATGTTCGTTTTGGCGACGACGCCGGGGTATTGCGGAAGTGCGCTGCAGGGCATGACCTTCCCGCCACTTTGGTGCGCGAGGAAGGTCGCATAGTGAAAGGGATCGACGCTCCACAGTACACATCCGGCGACATCGTTGTAGATGAAATCGAGATTGCTTCCCGCCGCGGTACACGCGCTCGTTCCGACGCGCGCAACCAGTTCGTATTTCGCGGCGTTCCGCTGGGCAATGTTCGTTGCTGGTTTACTGCTCGGCTCCGAGAGGTCGATCAGTTCGCCGGACACAAAAGTGTCGTGACCGAGCCAGTTCCGCAGGTACACGAACACTTCATCAAGGGTAATCGTCGCAGTGGAGATTTCCACCTTTACCGGGGTTCCAGGAGGAACGACCTCCATCTTGCCATGAGAAACGAGGATACCACTGTGTTGCATGAACAGCATCCTGTCGAGTAACTCGCTGGCCGCAACCTGACCGGTGACTCCGCGCTCCGCGAGACTTTGCGGGACCGACAAGGCTTCCACGATGACGGCCCGCTCGAGTGCCGCCTTCGCGACTGCGCCGACGGCGAGTACGACCATTGCAAGCACGACAAGCGCCGTTCCGGCGCTGAGCGCAATCGGGCCGCTGCGCGTCAGGACGCCCGAAACCCGCTGCTTCCACGAGGGCGGAGGCTCTCCCTGCTTGAGCTTGCGCAGCTGCGCCTCCGCAAGCTCCACCCGAAGTTTCAGCCAGGCGCCCGCTTCATGGCCGAGTTTAGAGCGGTCCAACGCCTCGGCGAAGGTCCGTATCCGTGCATCTCGATCCGCATCATCGTGATGGCCGATCGACGCTCTCATACGCTTCCAGGGCTTCTTCAACACCTGATTGCTCCAAGCTGTCCTTTCCTTGTCCGCGCCAGCGGGGGTACGATTGTTGCCACCGGGCGATGAAATCAGCGCTCCTATCGGGGCTCCGGCGGTGATGGTTGTCCCGAATGGCGCCCGCCAAGCAGGCGCGCAAGAAGCTGCCACCCGCTGTCTGCCGTGCTCCCTTTTTTCTCTCTGCACGGATGACTATGCCGGATGTGCTCGATGATCCTTTCCAGCGTCATCCCGGATGCCCCGGAGGTCGGGAGGCCCGTCTCTCCGTCGATAACCCCTCCCGCGATCAGCGCCTGATTGGCGATTTCGTAGCCGAGCGCGCGGTACGCTTCAAACTGCGATTCCTGATAGAACTGGTTGAGCGTGGTGTCGTTTGGAAACTGCGTGTTCGTGAGCCCATAGCTCAGGACGCTGATGGGCTCGGTCCCGTGCAACCCCGCCTTGATGTACAGCAGGATTCCGTCGCGCGAAGGATCTTTGTCCCTGTCCTGATAGCGAATTTTCGCCACGGCCCAATAAGGTGAAGGTTTCACAGTCGAGGGCCAGTCAGTAAGGCGGGTCTTCAGGTGATCCAGGCCTTCGAAGTCGATGCCGATGCCGAAATCGATCCATATCTTCATCAGCGTCCGGCCGAGGTCGGCAAATTGGAAATGGGCATCCTGTCCGCCATCGATCAGGACGATCAACCGGCAACGGCGCCGGACCATTTCGTAGAGGCCGGTGTTGTCGAAGTGTCCGCCGTCCGATAGAAGCAGCCACCGCGCACGCTCATTAGTAAGGCCGAACATTTCGCGGGCCAGCGGTCCGAGAGAGATGCCCGGACCGGTCTTCCAGTACGGCGCCGTCGGCTTCGCCGGGTTGGCGAGCCACCATCCCAGCCGCACGTTGAAGAGAGTCATGAGAAACGCGATGCCCGGCGAGGTGTAGTAGCCCATGTTAGGACTGACTGCGGCACCGGAGATGGCCATCGCCGTAGCCAGCGTCAGGCCGTACCTTCCTCCGTACGATTTCAGCGTGTCCCCGCGATATCGCGTCGACAGAAACGCACCTGCAGGACAATCCGTCACGTGCGACGCGTGGTTTCGCGCATCAAGGCTGCAACTGCCGGCGTGCAGCGGCGAAATCGTGAACGGCACGGCCTTGCGCTCCTGCCATGCCAGGTTTTTCGAGGATGCGAGATTGGCCGTCACGTTCACCACGTGCAGCGGAAGCCAATCCGCCACGTGAGCGTCCTGAACATGTGCATTGTCGAAATTCGTCGCTGCATCTCCGGGGCGCGCCGTCCACAGATGACGCATCACGGGGGTGTCGTTCCCGTCGTAATCGCTGAAGGTGTCGCGGGTTTTGTCGCGGTCCGCGTTGCTGCGCGAGGCGCCGAGGAACGTCCGCATCAGGCGATTTCGATAGAGCCCGTGCAGGGAAAACCGATTGACGTTCACAAAACAGGAGGCAGCGCACGACGCGCCGGCCAGTACACCGGCCCCGATGGCAGGCTGAACGAACCACCCCGGCCCGCATGCGGAGTTGCCGATCTCGGCAAAAAGCTCTCCAAAAAGGAAGCGATCGGAGAGGACCGCAAAGCCGAGCACGAGGCCGATGCCGAACAGGAGCGCTCCCAATTGTGCAAGCTGATCGAGCGTCAGGTATCTGCGTGCGGTCGCTGCCAGATCCGGCAGGGGCCCGCTGTGACTGCTCTTGCCGAACAGCGCGGCTAGGACGCCGGCGAGTCCGCTGGACCCGAACAATAGCCCGCTCGGCCAGCCGTCGCCTGAAAGAAACCAGGGTCCGAACGCAACAAGGGCGGCCACGACTCCGAATCCAAGTGACCACAAGGCGAAATATCCGCCTGACCGGCTCAGCCATTCGAAGTTCATGTCGGCATCGTTGACGCGCACCGAGACCGCCGTGAACAGGACTTCGGCGGCGAGGCGCGCAACGGTGATCAACGGCAAGCCGATGACGAGAAGGAGAATTGCCCCCTCGAAACCACTGTAAAGGTCGAGCAAGCCGTTGGCGGCAATCGCCAGAACGGCCAGCACTCCACCGAGCAGCGCGCCGGCAAGGGCCCAGCCAACCCGCCCCCACCAGACCAATCTGTCGCCGGTTTCCATGCTCGCCGGCGCCGAGCTTGTACGGTCGATATCTTCTTTGGTCTTTTGCTCCCTGAACCGAACGCTGAGGCCCCAGATCAAGACGAACCAGACGGAGCCTATGACGGCTGAGGCGCCTATCAGAACGATGGCGCTGCGGTGCCAGGCAAGCAGCGTCTGATTGGCGCCACGCCAATCGGCGTAAGCGCACAACACGCACAGGCACGCGGCAAACCAGGCGAAAAGGTCCTTTACCAGAAAATCCACGCGGCGCGCGTTAGCCATTCGCCTCGAGGGGATGTGGAGAGCGGTGTAGCCCAGAGAAACCGACGCGAGTATTCCCGCAATCACGACGGCCACGGCTCCCAGCCAATCGGGTCCGACCCCAGAAGCAAACCAGGCCAGCAACAACTGTACGATGACCACGGCGCATCCGATCGCAGGCAGGATCACTATCCAGTTGAGCAGCAGGTTGCGGAGGATGCAGGCGATGTCGTTCCACACATCCGGAGAGAAGGCTCGCGACTCGGGCGCCAGGTAATTCGCGTTTTTGCGCAGATTGTGGATCGGATCGGGTTCGCTGCCGGAGAGCTTGTCGCGGCCATCGAGCGCCCCTAGCACCGACGCTTTGCTCGCGTCCGTACGGGCACGGTACAGCCACGCCGAAAGCCAGCTGCCGGTGTAGCCGCCGCCCGAAACCGTGGAGAGATAGTCGAATTCCGCAAGAAGGGGCTTTTTCTCGTCGCTCTGTTTCTGGTCGTCCCGCTTTTCGTTGTCCCGCTTTTCCCTGCTCCGCGCGCGAATTTCGACGCTGGAAAAACGCTGGATCGCGCCAAGAGAGAAGGCCGCGCTGCGGATGCCGCCACCGGACAAACACAGGGCGGTGCGCTCCCTTTGATTGATGGTGCTATACAACTTCCCAAGGTCGTCAGCGCTGAACGGTCCCCCCGCTTCGCCACGCTGACCGGCGATTGCGCTTTGCTCTTCGGCCAGTATCTGGGCGAAGGTCAGACAGGGAAGGCGTTCGCTTGGCGAAAACCAGGCTGTCATCCAGCCCCAAATCCGCCGCCACGTTTGCACGCCGGGTGAGCACTTGGCCGGGCCCCCTTGGGCCGTGGCACCTTCCGTCTGCGCAGGTACGTGTTCTTCGATCATTCAGCGCCCCCTGCCGAATGGATTTCATCCCAGCAGCACCAACGGTACAGGATTGTGTGCCTCCGGGCAACCGCGGGTGATCGGTCCGGGCGCTCTCGTCACCACACGTCGGATCGAGCGCGCGAGACCGCTGGCCCCGGCTGACGTTGTCGCTTTCGTGCCCATTGTGCTGGATCGTTTTTCCGGCCAACGGCTCACTCTCTGCGCCTTCGTCCGCGAAAGCGGTGATGTTTCCGTGTTGAATTTGCGGGACCCGAGGCTTATCCGGAGCGAACGAGTCCGCTCCAAGCCTCCCGCGCAAGGATGTTTTTCGCAAGGCCGTGCGAGGCCCTGGCAAGGCACCCGTCGTTCGTCCAGAGTTCGGTACAGCGATGACGTTGCGCGCGGGCAAGATGAAGCGCGTCGGGTGTCTTCAGCCCGAACGATGCGCGCGGCCTTGCAGCATTGACCTGCATTGCGCGAACTCCTTCCGGCCGATATAGCCATGTTACCTGGCCATGTAGGTCAAGGTGGCCCGTTGCGCGCTATTTGGAGGCGCCGGTGTATTTCCCGCCGACATAGACGCCGTTGGTCAGTCCCATGAGCAGCACGATGCTGTTCGGAAGCTCGGGAATGACGCTTTGATCGATGATCTTGATGGCCACGAATGCGGCGGCGATTGCGGTGAAGACCAGCATCTGCACGCGCGTGATCTCGATCTCGCCGACGCCGTCCCACACAACGAGATCGGACCACCGCGGCGTTCGCTGGCCCGTCGTGATGGCAATCGCCGAGGAGAAGGCGCCCTGGATACCGTCCCGCACACCGAACAGGCGGAACTGATACGGCGTCCGCGCGGCGAGCCGCGCGATCCGGCATCGTCCCCCGACAAAGGTGCGGAAGGCGCCCGCATCGATGGTCTCGGGCCATGTCTCCCATGCGCTTTGCCCCGCGCGGCTGTACTGAATCACATAATGGTCGGGGTCGTTGTCGGCGAGCCAGTTCAGGTCGATGGCGTTGTCGCTGTACACAAGCGCGGCCCGAAGCTCCCCGATTTTCGGCGGCGGCCGGTTCGCCGCCTGCGCAGCGGTCTCGGTCTGCACCACGGCCGCCGGCCCGACGTTTGTCGGGCCGGATGCGGCCCTGACCGTGAATTCGTAGGAGGTCTGGGGTTTCAGTCCCGCGACCTGCACAAACGTGTCTCTTGCCTCGGCGTTCCCGGTTTGCGGAGCGGCCGCGACGGCCTGGCCCATCCCTTGCGCGGATTGTTGCGGCAGCGGCGTCAGTTCCGTCCACGTCACCCGATACGTCTCGACCGGCGATCCGGCGGCCGGCGGAAGCCAGATCAGGAACACGTCGTTCGCACCGGTGCTGAGCACGCGCAGCGACTGTACCGCCGCCAGCACCGGCGGCGACGTCGGTTCGGCCGGTCTTGCCGGACCTGCACCCGCCGGCGGATTCTTCTTGTCCTGCGTCTTCTTGATGGCCGCGAGAAGCGCCGAAAATCCGGAGATGCCGAGAAGCGCCAGAGCCTGGTCCGGAATGGAAATCAGCGTGCCGGACAACGAAATTACGTACACCGCGCCCGCGCCGATGACGGTCGTCCACAGCACCAGCTGAAACTGGGAAAGGCTTGCATAGCCGTCGCTGTTGGCAATGATGCTCAGAAGCCAGCCGCCCGGAACCCTGCGGTCGCGCCCGCAGATCCAGAGAAACCGCCAGACGATGGCAATCGCGGCGAGCGCAATGACGAAGGCCATGAAGCGGAACGACAGGCCGACGCGCACGGACGCGTCGAGCAGGTTGGGATCGACGGAGGGATCGGTCTGACCGATGGAGCTGCCGACGAGATGCATGTCGACGCTCGGCACAAGGCCCAAGCCATCGTACACATAGCTCGGCTGATGAACAGCGCGATGGTAATAATCCATGACCACGTCGGCGAAGTCTGGCGGCGTCGGATTGCGGCTGCGCCAGAGCGCCGCCGGAAGGGCCGTTTCGTACGTCACCGAGTTCGCGTCGCGATCAACCGGTTCGAGATCGTAGGTGAGGTGATAGGTTTCCCTGTCCTGCGCCACGAGCACGTTCTGGCCCGTGCCGGCCTTGATGCCGCAGAGGCCCGATCCGTTGCAGTATTTGAGCGGCCAGCCGAAACAGACCCGCAGCTGTAATTTGTCGATCGCCGATGGCGAGGCGTCGTCACGCGCCCTGACGGTGAAGCGAATACGCCCGTCCCGTGGCTGCCAGATGGTCCCGTTGGCCAACTCGACCAGAAGCTTCGACTGGCCCGATTTGGCGATGGCATAATCTTCGGGATGGAGGCACCTTTCCCGAAGTGCTTTCCAGTCTGCCTGCTGTGTGTCCCCGTTCGTGTTGGGCGCCTTCCCGGCCGCTGGTCCGTTCGCGCCTGGCGATGCCGCGTTCGGCGCGCCCGGTTTGATTGGCGTACCGCTGGCCGGCGAAACGGTACTGGTCGATGGGGACGCCTGTGGTTGCGCGACCCCCGGCCACGCACCGGCGCACATCGCCACCACCGCCAACGCCGCGGCGAAACACGTCCATTTTCGCTTGTCGACGGGCATCGTCCCCTTGCCCCTGCCCCTGTACGCTCGCACATCGCGGGCCGGTTGTGGAGTCCCGGCCGCCCCGCCAGCTTCAAACCGTTGACCCGGCTCTCGAGGCCGGTCTCCAGCGAACGCGAGAGGTCGCGTCGAATCCCTTCAAGTTTCACTTTGCGGGATGTAAGCGGAATTGAATGGCGCTCGCGCGCATCGCCTGTTTTGAAAGTGGCGTGCAGTGCGAGGCTTGTGGATTGAAGTGACGGTGCCGAAGGCGTTTGAGTTCCGCCGCTTCCCCGGAGCGCTGGGAGGAGAGATTCTGCGGCTCGATCTGTCGCAGCCGCTTGCCGACGGCACGATAGCCGAACTGCGCGCCGCGCTCCTCGAAAGCGGCGGTCTCCTGGTCATGCGCTCGCAGAAGATCACGCCGGCGCAGCACGTTGCGTTCAGCCGGCGCTTCGGGCCGTTGATGGAGCATGTGCTGCGCCAGTATCTCCTGCCCGGTTACCCGGAGATCCTGAGAGTCTCCAACGTCATCGAAAACGGCCAGCCGATCGGCCTTGGCGACGCCGGCGCGATCTGGCACTCGGATATCTCGTACACGCCGGAGCCGAGCCTCGGCTCTCTGCTCCACGCTCTGGAGCTTCCCGCCGAAGGCGGCGACACGTCGTTTGCAAACATGACGGCGGCGTACGAGGCGCTGCCCGCCGGCATCAAGCGGCAGATTCACGGCCTCCGAGCCGTACATTCCTACAGCCATAGCTACGCCAAATTCGGCGGCTCCCCTTTCCGGCCGCCGCTCTCGAAGGCGCAGCTCGACCAGGTGCCGGACGTGACTCACCCGGTGGTGCGCACGCACCCGGAAACGCGCCGGCGGGCGATCTTCGTGAACGAGGGCTTCACCAGCCGGATCCTCGACCTGCCCGACACGACCGGCCGCGACCTGCTGCAATATCTCTTCTCGCATTGTACGCACCCGCGCTTCGTCTACCGCCACAAATGGCAGGACGACGATCTCGTTTTCTGGGACAACCGGTGTACGATCCACATGGCGCATGGCTGCCCGCCCGAACTGCGCCGCCACATGCACCGGACGACGGTCCGCGGCGACGCCCCGTATTTCGACGGTTGATAAGGATTCACGCGGAGACGCGGAGACGCGGAGTTCTCATCGTTCCGCAACTGTCTCGATTGCCCATCGACAATGAGCCAGTGAGCCGGTGAGATAAGCGTCCTCGCGGCGGCAGTCTGCACGACTTGGAAATCAATCGCGCGCCTTTGGCGCGCAAACAATTGTGATTTTCTTCTCCCTCCTCAGCCGTCTCGATTGTCCATCGACAATGAGCGCGTGAGCCGGCGAGATCAGAATCGCGTGGCTGCAATCTGCACAATTCCGAAAATTTCAACTGCGCCTGCGGCGCACAAACAATTGTGGTTTTCTTCTCCGCGGCTCCGCGCCTCCGCGTGCCCAATTCGTCGGACATTGCCGGTCTGGACGAAGCTTGTGTTATCCGGCTGTGCCGATCTGGGCTTTCAGGAGCGCCACAAAGGCCTGACTGGCCGGGGAAGGATTCTCCGGCTGGACGATCCAGAGCGGGCGGTCCTGCTGGAAGGCGTCGATCGTCCTTGCCACAAGCCGGTCCGACTCCTCCGCGGTGACCGACAGCAGCGGCACGATTCCGATCCCCATGTCGCGCGCAGCCATCCGCTTGACCGAATCGAGCGTCCCCGTCTCGACGCACGGGTCGAGGGCGATGCCGGCCCGGCGAAACGTCTCCACCACCCGTTCCCGCAATTCCGACGTTTCGGTGAGGAGAATCAGGGATTCCGCTGCGAGCTCGCGGAGCGTGACGGCTTCGCGCGCGGCCAGCGAATGGCGCGGATTGAGAATGGCGACCAGACGGTCGGTCATCAACAACTGTACCTGGAGCTGCCTGTCTTTCGGCTTCTCCGCAACGAGCGCGACGTCCACATCGCCGTTTTCCAGCGCGGACAGAATGGCCTCGGAGTAGCCGATGACGATCCTGAGGGTCACGCCGGGATAGCGTTCCCGGAAACTCTGCGTGAGCTGGGGCAGGATGTACTCGCCGATGCTCTGATTGGCGCCGATGCGCAGATGCCCCTTCTGCGCCCCTCTGATATCCTTTATGGCCGCGAGCGCCTCGTTCAGGACGTTGAGGGCGCGTTTTGCGTGGCCGAGAAAAACCTCGCCCGCCGAGGTGAGCCGGAAGCCGCGGGCCCCCCGGTCGAACAGAAGCACGCCGATTTCGTCTTCCAGCTTGCCGATGGCCATGCTGACGGCCTGCGGCGTCCGCCTGACCCGCTCCGCCGCCCTTTGCAGCGAATGCGCCTCCGCGGCGGCCACAAACATCTGAAGCTGCATCAACTCCATGGATTGTTTCCGCCGGTCATCGGAGGCGTTGCCCCGAACCGGCACCACGGTACCGACTTGCGATTTGACCGCGCAAGGGCGGCCATCATCTGCGGGATCGGGGGGAATAAGCGCGGGCCTTTCTTCGTCTCCCCTCACAAAGGGCCGCAATCGGCGCGAAATGCCGGTAGACTGGCCGGCCCGCGCAATCCGAGGGGAAATTCCGATGACACACGCCACCCGTAAACGCCTGGCGGCCCGCGCTCTTCTTGCCGCGGCCGTGCTTTCGGCCATCGTCTCCGGGGCGGAGGCCGGACAGAAACACCGCCTGTTCGTGTCGAACCTCGACGGCAGCATCAACATCTATTCCGCCAACATCCATGACACGGACGTGGCGCTGCTCGGAACGATCACCGCGGGTGCGACGCGGCCCGAGGGGATCTGGATCGACGGCGACGGCACGCTCTACCTCGTCAACGGAGAAGGCGGAACCGGCGCTCCCGATATTGCCGAGTACAAGAAGGGCGCGTCGCAGCCGTTCCGTACCATTTCGAACGGGCTGTACTATCCGGGCTTCGTTGCGGTGGGAAGCGACGGGACCGTCTATGTGAATTCCGTGGACGGCGACTCGACCGGCATGGTGATCGAATATGCGCCGGGCAAGACCAGACCCGAGCGGACCATCACCCTGCCCGATCCCGCCTACGCGCTCGCCCCCGGCGGCATGGCGTTCGACGCGGGAGGGAACCTGCTCGTGGCGACACTCGGGAACGTGAGCACGGTCCATGTGTACAGGATTCCGTTCGGCACCTCCGATGTCACGGACCTCGGCCTGCAAAGCCCGGGCGGCGCCGCCCTCGGCGTGGACGGCCAGGGGAATCTGTACGTCGGCGGCCAGCTCGGATATGTGGCGGTGTACGCCCCCGGCGCCACAACGTCGTCGCGCACCGTGCCGCTCGACTTCTACTGCGAGGGCCTGACGGTGGCGAAGAACGGAACGATCTACGCCGTGGGCGAGCAGAGCGTCGTCGAATTCGCACCCGGTGCGGTCGAGCCGACCAACGCCTTCAGCACCCTGAACGGCGAGACCTTCACCTTCGACGCGGCGCTCGGCCCGCGCTGACGCCGGACGGTTTCAACCTTGCCTGCCTTGCCGGCTTCGAGGAGCGCCGCGTCGATCAGGTGATCGACAGGCTCATCCCAGCCTGGCAGCTCACGGCGGCGTTGCCGCAAAGCATTTTCTCCAAATGGCACCGCAGGAATTTACTTTAAGGTTGGGGGGGTGATATTGGGTTTGGTTGGGCAGGTTGGGGGTATTCATGCGCACCAGAATCACGACGTGGAGCAGCGCTGCGTTTGCTGCGGCTGCTGCAATCTGCGCCGTTGCGCGGCCGGCCTACCCGGCAGCCTCGCCATCTGCAAGAAAGGAAGTCGTCCTCTACAGTTTCTGCCAGACGAGCGGCTGCCCCGATGGACAGTCTCCGTACGCGCCGATGGTGCAGGATGCCAGGGGCAACTTCTACGGAACGACGACTGTGGGTGGCAACGCGAACAACTCGGGCACCATCTACGAGCTGGAGCGCGCCAAGAAGAACTGGGTGTTCCATACGCTATACAGCTTCTGTTCAAGAACGAATTGCAAGGATGGACGCTACCCGGCCGGGTTGATCGTCGACACCTCGGGCAACCTTTACGGCACTGCGGCTGGCGGAGGCAATGGCAACGAAGGGGTCGTATTTGAACTCCGGAAGAACGGCAAACTAAGCGTGCTGTACAAATTCTGTGCCCGGTCAGGGTGCGTCGACGGCGCGGCGCCACAAGCGGGGCTTGCCTACCAGGGGCAGCAGAACGCTCAACTGTATGACGGCATCTCCCCACTATATGGAACGGCGGAGGACGGTGGTGCATATAACCAGGGTGTGGTCTACACGATTACATCTGGCGGCCCGGAGTCCGCGTTGTACAATTTTGGCGCCAATAGCGACGACGGCAACGGCCCCGTGGACCCCGTGATCGTGGACACCACGGGCAACCTTTACGGAACGACGAGCGCAGGCGGGTCCGAAAACGCCGGCACGATTTACAGCATCAGTCCAACCGGTACGGAAACGATGTCGTTCTCGCTCTGCTCGCAGGGCGAGGATTGCGGGTTCTACCCGGGCACGGGCGCCCTATTGATGACCCCAGACGGCACACTCATTGGGACAATACCCAACGGCGGCGCGTACGACGGCGGCGTGATCTACAGCTTCACGGCAGGCACGTACCAAACCCTCGCAAATTTTTGCAATGGTTCTACGTGTCCTACGGGGGCGGCCGCGCGAGGCGCGCTGATCGAAGATCCTTTCGGAAACCTCTATGGCGTTGCACCGTTGGGTGGAAAGAACGGCACCAATGCGGGAACAGTTTTTGAATTCACAGGGTCGCGCCTCAGAACGCTATACAGCTTTTGTGCGCTGACGAACTGCACCGACGGCAAAACGCCCTATTCAAAACTGATCATGGATAGCCATGGCCACTTGTTCGGTACGACGGCAGGAGGAGGAACATTCAACGGGGGAACAATCTTCGAATTGCTATAACGTACTCTAGTCTAGTGCACACACAACCAAGGGGGCGCCACATGCATTCTTTTTCCATACGCGATACAATTCTCGGCTTAGTGATATTGCGTTCTGCGACTTCGGCCGGGGGGCAAACCCCTTCCGCGTCGATCAGATGATCGACAGGCTCATCCCAGCCTGGCAGCTCACG
>Ga0070731_10000447_pt1:0-52500 | contig 56734 bp, 46 predicted proteins | sample Coa_R1_2_FD_66448 | JGI IMG/M metagenome (GOLD analysis project Ga0070731, IMG submission 66448) | Surface soil microbial communities from Centralia Pennsylvania, which are recovering from an underground coalmine fire - Coalmine... | ecosystem: Environmental > Terrestrial > Soil >... | reverse complement strand
GGTTAAAGGGAGAGGTTAGCCGCAAGGCAAAGCCTTGAACTGAAGCCCCGGTGAACGGCGGCCGTAACTATAACGGTCCTAAGGTAGATTCGCTGCCCCCCGTGCCGGCAACGGTACGGTGCGCATCCGGCCATATGCTGGAAAACCTGAGGATCCCACGCTACCAGCGAATGCTGGTGACAATGCGATGGGTGCAGGCAATCAGCAGGGAAGGCCAGACAAAAATGTCTGGAACCCTCAGAGACCATACGCCGGAGATCCGAGACACTCGGATCATGATATGGTCCCGGCTGCATGGCGACATGCAGGGGTGACGTGCTCGCGTCATCCGCTCAACGAAATCCGTTGAGTAAGGTGCCAAGCGAAATTCCTTGTCGGGTAAGTTCCGACCTGCACGAATGGTGTAACGACTTGAGCGCTGTCTCGACCAGGGACTCGGCGAAGTTGTGGTGTGGGTGAAGACACCCACTACCCGCAGCTGGACGGAAAGACCCCGTGGAGCTTTACTGTATCCTGTCATTGGATGTGGTTCTGTCATGTAGAGGATAGGTGGGAGGCTACGAAGCCGGGGCGCTAGCTTCGGTGGAGCCAACCTTGGAATACCACCCTTGATTGAATTACGTCCTAACCGGCGACCTCATCGGTTGTCGGAACAGTGGCAGGTGGGCAGTTTGACTGGGGCGGTCGCCTCCTAAACGGTAACGGAGGCGCCCCAAGGTCCCCTCAGCACGGTTGGAAACCGTGCGTCGAGTGTAAGGGCATAAGGGGGCTTGACTGTGAGGCCAACAAGCCGATCAGGGACGAAAGTCGGGCCTAGTGATCCTACGGCGGCAAGTGGAAGCGCCGTGGCTTAACGGATAAAAGCTACCCCGGGGATAACAGGCTGATCTCCCCCAAGAGTCCACATCGACGGGGAGGTTTGGCACCTCGATGTCGGCTCATCGCATCCTGGGGGTGTAGTAGCTCCCAAGGGTTGGGCTGTTCGCCCATTAAAGCGGTACGTGAGCTGGGTTCAGAACGTAGATCACACTGCGTCCCTCAGGAGTAATCCTGAGGTGTCTAACCGGCTGATATCGGTGGAACCCTCCCGCAGTTCCGAACGCTGCGGAGGGCAATACCGAGGGAAGAACGGGAGCCGATCAATGAAGGAGACGTTGATCGGGACTGTGTTGGGGGATGGATATCTCGAGCCACACGGCCGAGGCATCCGGCTTCAGGTGAATCACGCGGCCCGCTACAAAGCGTACGTCGCGTGGAAGCACCGGCAACTCACGGCGCTTCGACCTGGTCCCCTGCACCAGCACGACAACGGTGGGTATCCCTTCTGGCGGTTTGTGACGCGGTGCCATCCGTACCTGGCTGAACTTCGAGAACTCTTCTATGCGAACGGCAGGAAGATCGTCCCCGAGACGATCGGAACGCTGTTCAGACACCCGGAGTCGCTCGCAGTTTGGTTCATGGACGATGGCACGTGCGATCGACGGCAAGGATCGATGCTCTTCGAGACTCAATGCTTCGGCCCCGAGGATCTTCAACGGCTGCAAGCGGTCCTGCGGGACAACTTCGGCGTGAAGACCGCGGTGCACCGAAGCGGAGTGCGGAGAGGCCGGTGACTGTACGTGACAGTCGCCGAGGCCAGGAAACTGGTAAGTCTCATCGGTCCATATGTGCTGCCGGAAATGCGATACAAGCTCCCGTTCCCTGTAACGACTGATGGCTGCAAAGCCTGAGATGGAGCGCCTGCCGAAAAGGCAATCTGTGGTCTCCATCACACGCCGGCTCCTTCCGACTCCTTGGAAGGATGAAGCTATAGTCTGTGCCTCTGGAGACAGAGGGAAATCACACGCGTGAGACAGTTCGGTCCCTATCCACTGCGGGCGCAAGAGGCTTGAGGGGTGCTGCTCCTAGTACGAGAGGACCGGAGTGGACGCACCGCTGGTGTACCGGTTGTCCTGCCAAGGGCAAGCGCCGGGTAGCTATGTGCGGACGGGATAAGCGCTGAAAGCATCTAAGCGCGAAGCCCACCCCAAGATGAGGCCTCTCATCGGGTAACCGAGTAAGACCCCAGGAGGACTACCTGGTTGATAGGCCGGAGGTGTAAGGGCCGTAAGGTCTTGAGCCTACCGGTACTAATCGGTCGAGGGCTTGAGGGTACGAATTGTAGGGGCAGCTGTATGGAGCTTGCACCGTGGCTCGGAGTCGCAGGCAAGGGCTTCTGATGCACTAAGAAGCCTGGGATCCGAACGCACGAGCCATGGGCGAAATGTGCGGACGCGCGCGCTCGGATGCAACTGCGTCCGCGGCAAGGTTCCCGGCGGCGTTGCCGGAGGGGTCACACCCGTTCCCATTCCGAACACGGTCGTTAAGCCCTCCAGGGCCGATGGTACTGCGCCGGCACCGGCGTGGGAGAGTAGGTCGCTGCCGGGGTTATGTCGGTGGGGGAAGGTCAATCCTTCCCCCACCGCATCCCCTTCGAATCTCGAACGATACGGCGCAGAACCGTGGGCACACGTTAGAGATACGTTAGTCATTCTGTTGCGCACATCGCTCAACAGCCGATCGGTGCGCGGCATCATCGTGGAGGAATCGGCATGTCGATGATCCGCCCTCCGCTTGAGACGCTCTTGGACAAGGTCGACAACAAATACGCGCTCGTCATCGGCGTGGCCAAGCGCGCCCGTCAGCTCAAAGAGGGCCAACTGCCGATGGTCGATATCCCGAGCACGAACCCGGTGACGGTCGCGCTCGAGGAAATCGCCGCCGGCAAGGTGCGCGCGGAGAAGTCTACGGAGCCGATCAAGGAAGACTAGCGGGCGCAGAGAACGCACGGCGGCGGGGTCCGGATCTCAGATCCGGACCCCGTTTCGTTTTTCCGGGCCCGCGCGGCCGCCCGCCGGCGGCGGCGGCCGCAGGGGCTCGACTTTTAACTCCCGAAGGCTCATGCAGTGACAAGCCGTCGCCCGGAGCACACGCCGGGCGACGAGTCGTCGGCGCAGCGTGGAGGACAGTCGTGGAGAGCGGCTGGCAGTTTCGTAAGGCGCTGGTCACGAGTCACCGCGGCGTCGTCGCGGCGAAGCATCCGCTGGCGGCGCGGGCGGGCGTCGACATGCTGAATCGCGGCGGCAACGCGGTCGACGCCGCGGTCGCCACCGCGTTCGCGATCGGCGTGATCGAGCCGTGGATGAGCGGGTTGGGCGGAGGCGGCTACATGGTGGTCGGCCGTCCTGCCGGCGCCTCGGGCCCCGCGGACGCGGCCAGTGTCGTCGAATTCGGCATGCGCGCGCCGCTCGCGGCGCACGCCGAGATGTTCGAACTCGAGGACGGCTACGATACGGAGCTGTTCGGGTGGCGGCGCGTCCGCAACCAGGCCAACATTCACGGCCCGCGCTCGGTCGCGGTGCCCGGCGTGCCGGCGGGCCTGGCGCTCGCGCTCGAGCGCCTCGGGACGATGCCGCTGGCGGAGGTGCTGCGGCCGGCGATCGCGCTCGCGCGGAACGGCTTCCCGGCGGACTGGACCACCACGCTGCAGGTCGCGCTCGACGCCGCGACGCTCCGGCGGTACGAATCCGCGGCGTCGCTCTTCATGCCGGGCGGGCTGCCGATCGTCCCCGCCGCAACGCCGCAGCCGCATCTCGTCAAGCAGCCGGACCTCGCCCGCACGCTCGAGGCGATCGCCGCCGAGGGCCCGGATGCCTTTTACCGCGGGGCGGTCGCCAAGCGGATCATCGAGGATGTTCGGAGCCACGGCGGCATTCTGGACACGGAGGACTTCGCCCGGTACGAAGCGCGGGTCGCACCGGCGCTCGTCTCGCGCGCGCTCGGCTACGACGTGATGCTGTCCTCGGGTCCGAGCGGCGGCGCCACGCTTGCGGAGATCGCCGGCCTCACGGCGGGATCGCCGCTGGGGCGGCTCGGCCACAACACCGCGCCGTACCTGCATCTGTTGATCGAAGCGACGCACGCCGCGTTCGACGACCGGCTGCGCCTTCTGTCGGACGAGGGCGGGTGGGACGCGCTCACCAGCGATGCGCACATCTCAACCCGGCGGACGGGGATCGGCGAGCGCGCCTCGGCGCCCGCGGGGGCAGGCGGGCGAACCGGCGCCGACCCCACGAGCACGACGCATCTCTGCGCCGCGGACGCGTCGGGCACCATGGTCTCGCTGACCCAGACGCTGCTGTCCCGGTTCGGCTCGAGAGTGCTGGTGCCGGGCGCGGGAGTTCTATTGAACAACGGGATGATGTGGTTCAACCCCGAGCCCGGCCACCGCAACTCCGCCGCGCCGGGCCGGCGCCCGCTCGCCAATATGACGCCGGCGGTGGTGGGCGTGGAAGGCCGTCCGGTGTTCGCGGTCGGCGCATCCGGCGGGCGCCGCATCATCGACGCCGTGCTGCAGCTCGTGCTCAACCACATGGAGTTCGGGATGGACGCCCAGGCCGCAATCGACGCGCCGCGCATGGACGCGAGCGGAGACGAGGTCGTCGTCGACGCGCGCATTCCCGCGGCGGTCCGAGACGATCTCGCGCGGCGCGGCCACCGGATCGTAGCGGCGGAAGAGACGATGGCTCCGAGGTTCTTTGCGAGTCCCGTCGCGGTGGCGCGGGATCCGTCGACGGGAGCGCTGTCCGGCGGCGCCGACCCGTACCATCCAGCGGCGGCCGTGGGAGCGTAGTCCCGGGGTTCTCGACGGCGGCCCGGCTCGCGCCGCCGGCTATCGGGCGCGCCGTCCGCCGCGCATCGCCGCGGCGAGCGACTGCCGGTGCCGCAGCATATCCTTCCAGGGGTCCGGCTCGTCGAGCCGCCGCGCGTAATTTCCGAGATTGAAGCGGGCGGGATCGAGCTTCGGCGACACCTCGGACCAATCCAGGGGCATCGAGATCGGCGCCTTCGGGCGGCGCCGCACAGAAAACGGCGCCACCACAGTCTGCGCGAATCCGTTCCGGAACGGATCGAGATAGACGCGTCCGCGGCGCGCCCGCACGCGGGCGGCGACGGTCAGTTCCTTGGGGTGCGCGTCGGCCAGGATGCGCGCGAAGGCTTCCGCGAACGCGAGCACCGCGGCGTTATCCGGGCCCGGCCGGAGGGGGACGAAGATGTGCATGCCGCGGCCGCCGGATGTCTTCGGAAACGACTTGAGACCGAGGGTGTCGAGTCGTGATTTGATCACCACCGCCGCCCGGGCGGCGTCGGAGAACTCTCCGGAGGTCGGATCGATATCGAAACACAGCCAGTCCGGCTTGTGAGGTGCGCGCCTCCGGCTCAGCCACGTGTGCACCGGGATGCAGCCGAGGTTGACGAGGGCCAGCTGCGTTTCCAATTTCCCGCCGACGACATACGTCGTGGAGCCGGTGTGATCGCGTACGTTCTGCGTCGGGGTGCCGGGCGGCAGTCCTTTCGGGGCCTCACGCTGATAGAAGCACTGCCCGCGCATGCCGTCGGGGCACCGTTCCAGGACGAGCAGCCGGTCTTCGACATACGGCCGGAGGCGCGGGAACACAGCCTGATAGTATTCGGCGAGATTTCCCTTGGTGTAGCCCTCGTCCGGCCAAAACACTTTGTCGGGGTGGCCGATCGCGACGGCGGAACGGCCGCCGCGCGCCCGGGGCCCGGCGGTGCGGCGCGCAGGGGTGTGGCTCATGACGCGGCCTCCGGCAGAACGACTTCGCGGGCGTTCTTGTCGTCGCGCAATCCCAGAAACGCCGGCTGGCGGAGCTTCCGGTCCGCGGTCAATTCCTCGTAGGCGATCTGCGCGACGAGGCGCGGCTCGAGGTACGTCGCGTCGCGCTCCCGCGGAGGATTCTCGAACGGGGGCGTCCGGCGCACGAGGGGCCGGAACATCCGGTACAGGGAGGCCAGCGTGCGCTCGGTGAAGCCCGTCCCGACCTTCCCGACGTATCGAAGCCGGCCGTTCCTGTCGTGTGCGCCCAGCAGCAGCGCGCCGAATTTCGTCCGCGCGCCCCGCGGCGGCGTGTACCCGCCGATGACGAACTCGTCTTCCTGCCTTACCTTGACCTTCAGCCATTTGTTGGAGCGGCCCTGCACGTAGGGCGCCGCGGTGTCTTTCGCAATGATCCCTTCGAAGCCGCGCTTCTTTGCCTCGCCGTAGGCGGTCAGGCCGTTCGCGGCCATGCGCCTCGCGCGATGGACCGTTCCGCGGATCCCGACGACGGTCTCCAGCGCGGCGCGCCGGACCGGCAGCGGCTCCCGCCGCAGATCCTTTCCATTCCGGTAGAGGCAGTCGAACACCACGTAGGAGCGCGGGGCCCGGCCCTGCTGAAGCAGTTGAAAGCGGGACACGCCTCGACGGTCGAACGCGGCGACTTCGCCGTCGAGGAGCAGCGTGCGCGCGGGAAGATCCTGCACCGCCCGCGCGACGTCGACGAACGCGGCCGTCCGGTCGTTGCCGTTCCGCGACACGAGACGGACGCGGCTTCCTTCTTTATACGCCAGGATCCGGTAGCCGTCGTATTTCTCTTCGTAGACCCATCCCGGCCGGTGAAACGGATCGCGGACCAACGTCGCGAGCATCGGTTTGACGCGAAAAGGAATGCGGCCGGACGCCGCGGAGGCGCCGGACGTCCGGCGCGCGCGCTCCGCGGTCACGCCGACCCCGACGGCGCGGCCGATCGGCGCTGCCGGCGGCGGGTACGCGGCGCGGAAGCCGGCGGCGTGCGCGGAGCCCCGGACTTCGTCGCCGCGGCGGACCCGGCGGTGGACGGCGCGGCGGCTTCACGCCGCTTGATCAGCAGCCACGCTTGCCGCGACCGGCCGGCGACGCCCAGCCCCGTTCGGACGAGCACCCAGGCGCCTTTGAGCCGCCGTCCGTCCAGCGTAAACCGGAGCTCGCCGCGGCGCAGCGCCGCATCGACGTTCGGATCGTCCGGGCGCCATATCCCCTCGTCCCAGATGACGACCGTTCCCGCGCCGTACTCGCCTTCAGGGATGCGGCCTTCGAACTTCGCGTAATCCAATGGGTGATCTTCGACGCGCACGGCGAGCCGCCGCGTGCCGGGATCGCTTGATGGACCCTTCGGCACCGCCCACGAGAGCAGCACGCCATTCCACTCGAGTCGAAAGTCGTAATGCAGCGTCCGCGCGCGGTGCTTGTGGGTAACATAGCGGAGACGCCTCGTCCCTCCGCGCGGGCGACGGTGAGCGCCCGACGGCTCGGGCGTCGCGGTAAAGTGCCGCTTGCGCCGGTACTCCTGCAGGCTCATGGCAGACGCTCCGGTTCTCCGCCGCCGCGGAGCGGCAGTCCTTCGTCTCGTCTTTCACCTTTAGCGTACCCGCGAACCCGTGGGATCTCATTCGGGACGTCACACGAGATATCCACGGCTTGTCCACAAGAACGATCGTTCCGGATTGTTTGCGCGTGTGTGATGTGCTACATTCTCGCATGCCGGCGAGCGCTGCACGCGGGTGAGAGTGAGGTAGCTCTTCGGAGCCAACCCGGCTTAACCCGTGCGGTCTCGCCGGCGCTACATTTCCTCGAAGAACCGCATCAGCGCGCGAATGCCCTTGTGGAAGTGCTCGAGATCCAAGCTCTCGTCGGGGCTGTGGGCGTTCGCATCCGGCAGCGACCATCCGGTGACGACGACCGGGAGCCCCAGCCGTCCCGCGAACTCGGACACGATCGGAACCGACCCGCCCATGCGCACGAACACCGCCTCGCGGCCGAACGCTTCCGTGAGGGCGCGCTTCGCCGCGGCGATCGGCGGCGCGTTCGATGAGATGACCACCGGCGGCGCCCCGTGGCCCATCTTGACCTCCGCGCGCACGCTCTTCGGCGCGACCGCCAGCACGTGCGTGGTAAAGGCGCCCGCGATTTCGTCCGGGCGCTGGTCGGCGACGACACGCATGCTCACCTTCGCCGCGGCCCGCGCGGGGATCACGGTCTTGGACCCGGCGCCCGTAAACCCGCCCGGCATCCCATGGATCTCCAACGTCGGCCGGGCCCACATGCGCTCGAGCGCGCCGTACCCGGGCTCGCCGATCAACGCCGGCGCGCCGATCTCATTCCGGAGAAACGCCGCTTCGTCGAACGGCAGCCGCTCCCACCCGGCCTTCTCCTCGGCCAGCGGCGGCGCCACGCGATCGTAGAAACCGGGGATCAGGATGCGCCCGTTCTTGTCCTTGAGCGCGGTCAGGATTTCGGCGAGGGCCTGGAACGGGTTCGGCGCCACCCCGCCGTAGATGCCGGAGTGAAGATCCCGCGCCGCGCCCGAGACCTCGATCTCCCCCCCGACGATCCCGCGTAGTCCGAGCGTGATCGCGGGAACGCCCGGCGCGGCCATGCCCGAGTCGAGCACCAGGCAGGCGTCCGCCCGCAGCCGGTCCGCGTGGTCGCGGACGTACGCCTCGATGCCGGCCCCGCCCGACTCTTCCTCGCCTTCGATGAGCAGCTTGACGTTGATCGGCAGCCTGCCGCTCGTCTGAAGGTACGCCCTGATCGCCGCGATGAGCGTGAGGATCTGTCCTTTGTCGTCGGCCGCGCCGCGGGCAAACAGCCGTCCGCCGCGGACGGCAGGTTGAAAGGGCGGCGACGTCCAGAGATCGACCGGATCGACGGGCTGCACGTCGTAGTGGCCGTACCCGAGGAGGGTGGGGCGGCCGGGGGCGCCGAGCCACTCCGCGTAGACCAGCGGATAGCCGGCGGTCTCGATGAGCTCCACCGGCAGGTCCATCGACCGGAGATTCTCGGCGAGCCAGTGGGCGGCGCGGCGGGTATCGTCGCGGTGCTCCGGCAGCGTGCTGATGCTCGGAATGCGGAGCAGATCGCTGAGCTCGGACTCGAAGCGTGCGCGGTGGGCGTCGGCGAACTCGACCGGGCTGGGCATCACGTCCTCCTGGCGTCTCGCGGTGATGCGACGGTGCCGACGGTTCGGGTTCCGCGCGGACCTGGAGCGCTCCTTTGGCGACTCCGTGGTGGCCTGGCCGCGCGCGTCCCGGTGCGGCCAGGCCACCAGCTAAGCGTCTTACTCGGCAAAGTCCTCCGTCACCAGTAGTTCGGCGCCGGCGGTGGCGATGCCGATCCCGACGCTGCGGAACCGGGGGTCCAGCATGTTCTCCAAATGACCGCGGCTTGCCTCAAACGCGGCCTCCACTTGGGTGATCGTGCCGCCACACGCGACGTTCTCCCCCACAAACTCGCCGGGTCGCAGCACCGTGCCCAGGCGCTCGAGGAACGCTCCGGAGGACGGCGATCCGTGCCCGATGAACCCGCCGAGTGCCATCTCGCGTGAGTGGCTCCGTGCGGTGTTCCGCAAGACGCCGTTCATGACAAGGAGCGGCAGGCCGTGTTGCCTCCGGGTTCGGTTCAAGAGGTGGAAGAGCGCCGTCTCGGCATCGGGGACGAATTCAGTTTGTGTTGCCGGCATGTTGGTCGGCACCATCACGGCGCCGAGGTCGAGGACGGTCTGGCCCGCCGCGCCCTCCGCCATCACAAGGCTGAGGGCCGTCGTAACCAGCACAACCACGGGCAATGCCGGGAAGCCGCGAGTGCGGGCAACCGATCGGGTCTTCATCTATCGCTCCTCCTTCGGCAGCCCGGCTGACCCTATGCGGGTCCCGTGGCTTTGCGCCCCTGGGTCGCCCCAGGTTTGCCGTTATCGGGAGGAGGGCCGAACCTGCGAAGGCACTCCCCCGGCCTATAGGCACCGGACACTGCGCCGGTGCGAAGAACCTACCTCGCGAGCATCGCGGGTGCGCGGGCGGTCTTCTCGCTCTTCTTCATGTCATAGAGGCGGGCGTCGGCCACACCCATCAGGATCTCCAGGGAGTCGCCGTCCGCGGGCCACGATGCGACGCCCCACGAGACGGTGAGCTGCGAACTCCCCGGCGCGTCGCGCAGCGGCACCGCGATGCGCCCAACGCGCTCCAGCAGTTGGTGCGCCTGCGCCGCGGTCGTGCCGGGGAGGAGCAGCACAAATTCATCGCCGCCCCACCGGACCACTCGGTCGTGGGTGCGGGTACACGTTCTGAGCGCCTCGGCGACTCGAATAAGCGCCATATCGCCCGTTGCGTGGCCGAGCGTGTCGTTGACGGCCTTGAAGCCGTTGATGTCGAGCATGGCCACGGCGAACGGACGGCCGGTCCGGCGGCTGAGGCTGATTTCGGTTTCGGTCTGATCGAGAAACGCCCGCCGATTCATCAAGCCGGTGAGAGGGTCGGTGGCGGCAAAGGCGCGGCGCTCCTCGGACAGCCGTGCCACCTCACAGGCACCTGCCAGGTACCCGGCCACCGCGGTTAGAACCTCGAGTTCCGTCGCAGAGAACGCGTCCACCTCGCTGCGGTGGGCGCTCAGGACCCCGATGGCGCGCCCCTGTACGCTCAGTGGGGCATAGATCCCCGAATGCATGCTATCGCCCAGGGAGAACACCCACGGCTCGGTTCCCGCGTCGGGAACGTACAAGGGCCGGCCGGTTTCCAGCACCGCCCAATGCTGTCCTTTCTCCCGAGGGATCGTCAATCCACGAAAACGCCGCCACAGCCCTGAGGCTCCGACGAGCGTCAAGATCGAAGGATCGCGCTCGTCACGCAGGCCAATCGTGCAGGATTCGAAGCCAACCTCCGCGTCGAGCGCCTCGAGGGCGCACTCGGCGAGTTCCGGCAGACTGAGGAGGACGGTAAAGTCGGTCGCCAGGCGGGCGACAAACGCGGTCGGTTTGTGAGCCTCCGTCGCGGTGATCATTTAGATCGCCACCCGATCGCTGTGCATTCCGCGCAAGGCGTCTGCCGCCGTCGCGGAAGTCGGCAACAGATCGGCCCTCGGCGCCAGCACCCCATCGCGGATGCCGTTGAGCGACGCCGTGAGCGGGGCCAGCATGCTCACGCGGTGGTCGTCCGCGCCGCTCACCTCATCCTGCACCAGCATCTTGAGAAAGGCCTCGCCGACCCGGGGGTCAAAGTGGCGGCCCAGTTCGGCGCGAATATACTCGCGGGCGCGATCCTCGCTCCACGCCCGGCGATAGGGTCGATCCTGTGTGAGCGCGTCCCACACGTCCACCACCGCGAAGATTCGCGCGGCCAGGGGGATCTGCTCGCCCTGCAGCCGGCGGGGATAGCCGGTGCCATCCCATTTCTCATGGTGGCAGTACGGAATGTCCAACGCCGGTCGCAGGTAGGGGATCGACATCAGCAGGTCACGGGCGTATACCGGGTGGCGCTCCATCAGCTCCCGTTCGGTCGAGTTGAGCCGGTCGGGCTTCAGCAGCACCGTGTCGGATATGGCCATCTTCCCGATGTCGTGGAGCAGCGCTCCGTGCCGGAGGTGAATGAAATCAGAGTCCGCCACGCCGAGTTGACTTGCCAGCCGCAGGGCCAGCTCCGTCACCCGTTGTGCGTGGCCGGCGGTTTCCTTATCTCGGAGTTCGAGCGCGCGGGCCCAGCCCGCCAGCGTCGTGTCGTAGGCCAGCATGAGGTCGTCGTGGGATCGCTCGAGCGCCCGGAGCTGCTGGGCATCGCTGATCGCGATCGCCGTCTGCCGGGCGAGCATGTCGAGGAACTCCAACCATTCGTGGTTGGGCGTCAGCGGCCGCCGGTAGAGCACGTGCAGCACGCCGAGCAACTGGCCTTTCGCGATCAGCGGGACGGCGTAGGCGGCCCGGAACCGCTCGCGGCGTCGATGCGTGACGCCAATCAACTTCAAGGCATCCGGGGCCTCGTCGAGGTTCGCCACGCCGACGCACCGCCGTTCGAGCGCGGCCAGTCCGGCCAGACCCTCCCCCAGCTTGATCCGCACGTTACGGGACCCGTCCGTCAGAAACCCCTGCCCCGCGGCGTACTCCAGCGCCTGCAGGCGAGGATTGAACAGCAGCACGCAGGCCGCATCGGCATCGAGTTGTGCCGCAGTCTTGGCCAGCACGACGCTGAGGCTCGCCTTCAGGTCCAGGCTGCCGGTGATCACCTGATCGATTTCGTGCAGCGCCTGGAGCTGAGCCAATCGCCGGGTCGCGTCGTCATACAGGCGCGCGTTCTCCAAGGCCGCCGCCAGCTGGTGAGCGTATGCTTGGAAGAACTCGACGCGGTCCGGCGTAAAGAACGCGGCGTGATTCGCGTACAGGACCAGCGCCCCGAAGGTACTCGTACGGCTGATCAGCGGAAAGATTCCCGCCGCCCGCACACCCAGGTCGGCCGCGAGCGCCGCAGGCACCGTCGCGTCGGGGTCCTCCCCGACGTTCTGCACCACGACGGACCTGCGGGCCGCGAGCGGCGCACGAATGGCGTCGCAGGCCGTCGAGCCGGCCCAGTCCTCAATGAGCGAGCCGAGGCGCGTCTCACTCGGATGGTGGGCCAGGCATTGCAACCGGTCAGCCTCGTCAAACTTCGCGATCCATGCGACCGTCGCGCCAAACACGTGCACGCAGCGGTCCACAGCTTCGTCCGCAAGGCTCTGGAGATCCAACGTCTCGGCCATGCGCTGCGCACCTTCGTAGAGGCCGCGGACGTTTGCCAGTTCCTGCGCGACCTGCTGCGTGAGCTGCGTGCGGTCGATCGCATGACTCGAGAGTTCGGCCAAGGCCGTCGCGAGATCCGCGTCGCGTCGCGCAAACGGTTCGCGTATGCCGCCCCGGCGGCGCGCGATCACCAGAGCGCCGATCACGCGCTCCCCCTCTCGCAGGGGGACGGCGACGCAGGGCCCCATGCTGCCGCCGGGTACCGCGCCGCCACCCGCCCCAAACGCCGTGGTCAGGTCGGGAATCACGAGCGCACCCGCGCGTTCGACGGCCGCGGCCGCGATGCGCGGCCCGACCGCGACGGTGGCATCCAGCGCCACCCCTTTGACCGCGCGCACGCACACGGGTTGGAACGTACGACCGTCCGGCTGAAGCAGCACGAGCGCGGCGTGGTCTCCGCGCAGGAGCGCCATCGTACGCTCGGTAATGAGCGCGTAGATCTCGCCGAGGCTGGTGGTCCGTCGCAGCGCGGCCCCGAGGCTGTGCAGGGCCTCCATATCTCTCGCATGGGCGCGCACGTCGTCGAGCAGCTGCAGCCGCTCTGCCACCGTCCCGATCTGACGGCCGACGGCTTCGACCAGGCGAAGGTCCGCCGCGAGCCAGCGCCGCGGGCGCGCCGTCGTGATGAGCAACCCCCCGATTGGCCGGCCGTCTACCAGCAGAGGGCCCATGATCGACGCCCGCACCCCGGCCCGGCGAATCGCCGGCGCGAGGGCCTCGGGCAGAAGTCCGGCAGCGGCCTCCCAATTCTCCACAGCCTGGACCTGGGTCAGTTCGAGCCCGGCGGCCTCGGCCGCGGACATGACGGTCTCCATGCGAAAACCGGGGGGCATGTGGCGATTGAGGAAGGTGCCGGTACCCAGCCAGACGCCGCCGTGAGCGCCTTCGAGCGCCGCCAGCGTCCGGTCGAGCAGCGTGTCCAGGAACGTCTGCAGGTCGGCCGCCGCCGCCGCCGCCGTCACGATCTCGTTGAGCGCCTCGACGTGCGCCTGCGCCTGCTTGCGCTCGGTGATGTCGACGATCGCTCCTTCGTAGTAGGCGACGCCGGTGGAGGCATCGCGCGTCGCGCCGATGCTGGCCTGGACCCATACGAGCGAGCCGTCGGAGCGATTCATTTGGCTCTCGAAATCCATTACGCTGGCGTCGCCCTCGAGCTGAGTGCGCCATCGCTCCCAGAGCTCGGGGTCGAGGTAGAGATTGGCCGCGTTAACGGGGTCGAGCGCGTCGCGGCTCGGGTAGTCGAGGATGCGCAGAAATGCGGGGTTGACGTCGAGGATCTGCCCGTCTTCGGCAGCGCGATAGAGCCCGACAGGGACTCCCTCGAACAAGCTCCGATACCGCTTGTACAGCCCTGAGTTTTCGAGTGCGAGCGCCTCGCTCTTCAGCGTGCGGCCGGTCACAATGAGGAGCAACGAGGTGAGCAGGCCGATGAACGCGAGCCCGGTCGCGAACATCGCCCACAACTGCCAGGACCCCCGCGGGCCCAGGTATCGGAATCCCGGGGTGGCGTGAACGACCACGGCCAGCGCGAAGGCGGCGACCAGCGGAAGGCCAACGGCGAGCCGCCTGGCGCGCCACACCGCGCGGGGCTGCCCCACCCAGATAAGAATCAGCGGGGTCACGACCATGACGCCGATTGACCCCCCGACCCACCAAGTCCACCAATTGAACGGATAGTAGAACCACGGGTCGATCCCCGCGAGCGCGAGCACGGCAACACTCCACGCCGCGCCGAGAACGCAGGCCACGGGTCCCCCGAGGATCAGGAATTTCGCGACGTCGGCGGCTTCATCGAGTGCCGCCGGAAATCCGACGAACCGCCGGATGAGCGCCGCCCCGGTGGATGCCTGGAGCACTACGCCGGCCGCAAGACCCGCCGCGACACCGGCAGACCGAAGGACCGCGGCGGCGCCGGCCGGATGGAACGACGGTCCCATTGCGGTGAAAAACGCGCCTATCAGGATGCCGGGCCACACCCGATATCCGAAGAGCAAGAGCCCGGCGAGGGCGATTCCCGCCGGAGGCCATACGGCCGTCGGGTAGTCCGTGGGGTTGGCCGTCAGCAGGTACAACCGGCCGAGGGCGTAGTAGGCCAGCGCCAAACCAAGTGCCCAGATCACGCCGCGGTCGAAGGCTGGCTCCAGCCTCGACTGGCCCTCCGTGCGTACCGCCGCCGCGGTCGATTCAATCATCTGACTCGTCGGTGCCGATCAGCCGAAGAGCGTTCACCGGGACCTTGTTGTCACGGTCGCCGGCGCGTGCCGCGTCGATCTCAAGCCGCAGCTCGACTTCCGCGAGCCATTCGTTCTCAACGGCGAACGCCGCCCGAGTATCGGCCAGCCGGCGGTACTCCGCCTCAAGCGCCGCCCGTTCCGCCGCGAGCCGCGCCTGCTCAGCCTGCAGGTCTCGCTGCAACGTCGCGAGGCGCTCCCGCTCCTCGCGCAGCTTGGACTGGGTCAACGAAAGCGCCCCAATCGAGCCCTGTTCGAGTCCCGCGCGTCCCGCTTCCACCGACGGACGCACCTCGCGGAGCGATCCCTGCGGCGCGTCGAGGGTCGCAGGTCCGGCCGGAACCGCGGCAGCCGCCTGCGGCGCGAACGAGCTCATGGCCTCCTCTTCCTCGGCCGAGCAGACGTGGGGCGCATCGAAGTAGTACACGACCGCGCCGATCACCCGGCCCGCCCGGCTGAGCGGCCAGGTGCAGACCGACCGCAGGCCGGCCCGTTCGAGCCGCTGCCGCACGGCATTGCGGAACGGCAGCTCGCGAGCGTCGGGCAGGAACCACGGCTTAGGGCTGTAGGCCCGCCCGCCCTTTGGCATATCCATGCACGTGAACTCAGGACACCGCATCAGGTGAACCCAGGGGTTGATGCCGTCCGGCGTGACCAGTTCACCGATGTAGGCGTCCGGCAGGTCATGGGACCACGGACAGGTGACCGTGCCTTTCGACGAGCGGAAGAACACCGCGGCGCGCGGCGCGCCGGTCAACAAGAGGACAGCGCGCCCGATCGCCTCGGCGGCCGACGCTGCCGAGGTGGCACCCGTGAGCATCTCCTCGGCTGCCGCGAAATTCGCGCGCTGCTCGGCGTGATCGATGAGGGGCCAGGCCGCGGCCATGTTACGCTCCCTCCCCGGACACGAAGATGACGCGCAGCAGTTCCTCGACCGTCGTAACCCCCTCGAGGACCTTCTCCACCCCGTCCTGACGCATGAGCCGCATCCCATCCTCTCGCGCCGAGGCCCGCAGCTGATCCGCCGAGCCGCCGCCCAGCACGATCGCGCGCAGCCGGTCCGTCATGACCATGAGCTCGAACACCCCGATCCGCCCACGGTATCCCGTGCCCCGACAGAAATCGCAGCCCCGGCCCCGGTATAGCCGCAAGGCATGGGGACGGTCGGAATCAAGCCCCAGCCGGCGAAGGGCATCCGGGGGAGGTGTGTACGCCTCCTTGCACTGCGGACAGATGACCCGCACCAGCCGCTGCGCCAGCACCCCGGTCAGGGACGCGGTGACCAGAAACGACTCGACTCCCATGTCCGCCAGCCGAGTCGCCGCCCCCGGCGCGTCGTTGGTGTGCAGCGTGGTCAGCACCAGATGTCCCGTCATCGACGCCTGCACCGCGATCTGGGCGGTCTCCCGGTCACGGATCTCACCGATCAGCACGACGTCGGGGTCCTGCCGTAGAATGCTCCGCAGGCCGCTCGCAAACGTCAACCCTGTCCGCGCATTGACCTGCACCTGATTGACCCGCGGGATCTGGTACTCGACCGGGTCCTCAACGCTCACGATGTTGCGGTCCGGCGTGTTGATCCGCTCCAGCGCGGTGTACAGGGTCGTCGTCTTGCCGCTGCCGGTAGGCCCTGTGACGACGACCATCCCGTGCGGCCTCGTGACCAGGCCTTCCCACGCCGCCAAGAGCTCGTTGGGCATCCCGATCCGGTTCAGCGCCACCCTCGTGCTCGACTGATCCAGCACCCGGATCACGATCTTCTCCCCCAGCACCGTTGGCAGCGTGCTGACGCGCAGGTCATACTCCTTGCCCTCGAGGCGCAGATGGATATGCCCATCCTGCGGCAGGCGGCGTTCCGCGATGTCGAGATTTGCGAGGATCTTCACACGCGAGATCAGCGCCGCCTGGATCTGCTTTGGTGGCGCCATGACATCTTGCAGTTGCCCGTCGACGCGGAACCGCACCTTAACCTCGCGCCGGTGCGGCTCGAGGTGGATGTCGCTCGCCGCCGCGCGCACCGCTTGGTGAATGATCTGGTTGACCACCCGGACGATCGGCGCTTCTTCCACCATCGTCCGCAGGCGCTCCACGGCGACCTCGTCGGTCCCCGCCGGTTCGTCTATCACCTCAGACTCGGGGGCCGGCGCTCCTTTGAGCAGGGCTTCCATTTCCGCATCGATCCCCTGCAGGCGGTTCTGCGCCCGCGCGATGTCGTCGGCGCTGGCGATGATGATGTCGACCTCCAGGCCCGTCAGCAGCCGGACATCATCGATCGCCACGACATTGGCCGGGTCGGCCATTGCGACGACCACACGATCCGCCGTCCGGTCGATGGCGACGACGCCGTGGCGCTGCGCGAGGGCCGGCGGGATCAATCGCGCCACCTCGGGGTGGCCGTCGTCCGAGAGTTCCGCAAAGGGGAGACCCCACTGCTGGGCCACCGCCCGGGCTAGCTCCCGCGCGCTGACGGCGCCCATCTCGACGAGAATGCGGCCGAGCTGGCCGCGGCTTTCGCGCTGGATCTCGACTGCCTGTCTTAACTGGTCCTCGGTGACCGCCCGTCGGGCGAGCAAGACGGTCCCGATCGAGTCGTTGCGCGACGGGAACGACTTGCCGTTTCGTTTGGTGGAGGGCGCCGGCGACGGCATGACCGCCATGAGTGCGGTCCCATCACCGGTTGACGGTACCTGCGTGGCGAGCACTTCGTGCATTGCGGTTTCCCCCCGGATCCTTATCGGTCGCTATCGAGTGGGTTTAGGGTACTCGAGCCTGTATCGTCAAGCGAGAGGAAGCCCACCCCTTTCATATGGGTGCCAGCATCTTTTGTGACCGAACTTTCACCTAACTGCTAGCGAGCTCAATGGAATATCCTGGACAGCTTGGCAGGGCCGGCCTGGGTGTTTTAGTTAAGATTTCGAGATGTCATATAGCTTGGACGAACTTTGAATAGGCCATAAGTTGATTTTGCCGATCAGCCGCAATTCAGCGAAATAATATCAACGAGTTTGCCTGAAATCATCTGGGAAGGGGCATCAAAGTTAACCGCGCCGGGACTTTCGAAATCCTGTCGTGGCTCACAGTGGCAGCAGGGGGGAGATCATGACCACCGACACGCGCGAGGACGAGGACTGTTCATGTTCTAAGGCGCTCCGTCTTTCCAACGGAAATCTGGCGAGGGCCTGCACTCTGACTGTTGTTCTTCTTGCAATGGCGATCCGTATCGCCTTGCCGGTCCCTGCGCATGCCGCCACGAGCGGCAGCGGCAACGTGGTTATCACGGTGACCCCCGGCCAGTCCGTTGCGGTCACCGTCACCCCGGCAACGCTTAGCCTGTCCGAGGACGTTACGAGTCCGGGGACCGGATGGATGTTTGACGCCACGAACGCCGCCTGGATGCCAAACGCCTGGACCCACGGCACTTACTTCTACGGGGTCAGCGGGAGCGGCAATTGTCTCGCGATCACCATCAGCACATCGCTGTCGAACTGGGGGTTAACCGCCTATTACGGGGTTAGCGGCGGTCTGACGTCGGGCAATACCAGCCTGGCGCTCGCGCCATCGACCGCCGCCTGCGGCACTCCCACCAGCAGCCAGGTATTGAGCGCCAACAGCGGCGCTCAAACAACCCTCCAGACGAGTCAGAACGGTTCGCAGACGTTTTACTACTACGTCGCGGTGCAGCCAACGATCGCAACCGCCGCGAACGCGACGATCACCATTACCTTCACGGCGCAGTAGCTGCCCGCAAGCTGATGCGCCTTCCCCGGTTCTTCGCCGCGACGCTGCTGATCGCCGCGCTTGCGGTTCCGCTCGAACAGGGCGAGGCCGCCAATCCCACGATGGCGGTTTCGCCGGCGGCCACGAGTTTCGCGGAGGACGTCAACAGTCCCGGCTCGGGCTGGACGTTTGGCACCGGCGCCGCGTGGTTCCCCGCCGTCTGGAGCGACAACGCCGCCTATACGTACACGAGCTGTGTGCGGGTATCGGCGGCAAACGCCAACGGCAACTCCTCGTGGAGCGCCGAGTATACGACGAGCCCCTCCACCTCCCTACACGTGGGCCTCGCCGTCGCCGGTACGGCGTCCTGCGGCACGCCGGCAGCGGCCGGCACGGATATCGGCAACTCCAGTTTCACGACGCTGAATCAAACGGGCAACGCCACTGCCTATTACTATGTCGTCGTGCAGCCCACAGTGGCGGTCTCCTCCACTGTGACCATTAGCCTCACGTTCAAAGTCCAAAGCACCGCCGCCACGTTGGCCATTACGATGAGCCCCGGCAACGCGATCGCCGTCACGATCACACCGTCGTCTGCAGGCCTCCTTGAGGACGTTACACTTTCGGCCGGCAACAACAGCGGCTGGGCGTTCGCCGCCGGCAAACCATGGATCCCAGGCACGACCTGGAACGACAACAGCGCGTATACCTACGGCACCGGCGCGGCCGGCTGTTTCACCGTCTCCGTCCGCACGTCGGTGCAAAACTGGAATCTATCGGCTTTCTACACCACGAGCCCGACGCCGTCCAAGCCGATCAACGTCGCGCTCGCTCAGGCAGGCACGGGCAGCACCTGCAACGCTCCCGCCGCGGCAGGCACGGTCATCGGTTCGAGCCCCGCGACCGTGCTTGCGAATCAAGGCGGCACGCAGACCGTCGACTACTACGTTGTCGTGCAGCCTGCACTGGCGGTCACCTCGAACGTGGCCGTCACGATGACGTTCACGGCCCAGTAAGACGGAGGCAATGAAGATGAGCATGCCGCATCGTCTCATAGGGATAGCCGTCGTGATGGCCGCCCTCGCGGCGGCGCCGGGGCCGGTCCACGCGGCCGCCACGGTCCCGATTGCCAGCTTCGCCGCCAGTCCCCGGTTCCAAGCCGCCTCCGCCGCCAGCGGCGAGCCGGCCACCTTCCTGATCGACGTCCGAAACTTCAACGAACGTGCCCCGCTGCCGGTGAGTTTCGAGCTCGCCGACCTCGACGAACGGGGCTGGATTACGGCCCCGCATACGACGCCGTACAGTCTCGTCGGCTTGGCGACCCTGCCCGAACCCATGACCTTCGGTCCGGGTGAAACAAAGCGCGTGGCGGTTGTTGTCAAAAGCGATGGACGCACGCACTACGGCTCGGTGGTCGTCGTGGCGGGTCCCCCCGGCGCTCCGTTCGCGCGGATCGCGCTCAAGATCGTGATCACCGCTCCGGACGCCGCCGCGGAGCCGGACATCCAGGTCACCCCGGCGTCCTCCGGCACGATCAAGTTGGATCTTCGCAACACCGGTGACGGGCTCTTGAGTCTGCGCGGCGTGATCTTCTTATTGTCGCCGGACAACCGCTTCCTGGGGCGCCTGGATGTTCCCCTGGTGGCGATACTGCCGCATGGGAGCGCGTCGATCACGCTCCAGTGGCCGGAGAAGTTGCCTTCGGGCACGATCGCCCGCACAGTACTTACGCAGGAAGGGAGAAAGCCATTCGTCGTAAACGCCACCGTACCATAGCCGCGGTCATCGCGGTCCTCGGCGCGCTCCTGAGTCTTGTCCCCGCTCCCGCGGCCGCCCAGGACCACGGCCCGTCGTCCCCGGGAGCTCTGCGGGTGCGGGTCGGAGAGCAGCTCGTCCTGCGCGCACCGGCGGGCATGATTCATGCCGAAGCCGCAGATCCGTCGATCGCCGAGGTCACGATGCCGTCCTCCGACACCGTTCTCGTGCGGGGGATTCGCCCGGCCGATACGGTCTTGCTGCTTGTGAACAGCACGACCGCCGTCGCGCAGCCCCTCCGCGTCGCTCCGGCGTTGGCGATGTCCGGCACCGCGGCGGATGCGGCATCGCCGGTGGGATTCGTCGACCTCACCTACATTCCCGACGCACATGCGTTCTGGGCGGACGTCCACCGCCCGGGTCTTGATGCGACGATCAGTGCAGGCGGCTGGCAGGTCCATCTCCTCAGCGGCGGGCTCACGGTCGTCGGGGCGAGCGCGCTGCAGACCCCGCTTCAGAATTTCGGCGTGGCGCCGGGCGCAGGCGCGAGCATTCGCACGCCCGACGGATGGGAGCTTATCGCGAGTACAATGCAATCGCAGATCGTCCATCACTGGCCGCTCGGCGGGACTAATGAGGTGGCCCTCGCCGCCACGATGGCCGGACCACTCGCCACGCTGCACGTCGAGCGCGGCGGGGTGGCCGTGGACCTCGGGACCCTGTACGAGAACGGGGCGGCGCAGAGTGCGGGCGCGCTGACCGCGGCGATCGGGGCTGTTCTGGTGGCGTACACGTTCGGGCCGCAGGGAACCAGCCTGTCTGCCGAGATCCCCTTGGGCGGGTGGACGATCAGCGCGGCTACCGGTTCACAGGGTTTACAGATCGGTTTTGGCGGATCGCTTGGTACCGGCAACCGCGCGACTGTTTGGACCGGCTCTGGAAGCTACGGGTTCGGCATGACCGTGCCGATAGGCGCCGGAGGTACGATGACCATCGCCGCGAACCCAGGCGGCGTCTCCGCATTCGCCAGCACGGCGGAGAGTCCCGCCGCCGGGGTGACGACCACGACGGGGTTCGGCGCCGGCGCACTCACGTTGACGAGTCCGCCTCATGACGTTCCGGTCTTGGCCTCCGCCGCGGCGTTTGGGGCCTCTCCGGCGACGCAGGCCGAAGCGCGCGCGCCGTCCCTTCTTGTTCCCTATCTGGCGCGGGCGAGGATTGAAATTCCAGCGGAGCCCGTCGCCGCGCTCGCCAGAGCACCTCGATCGCCCAACGGCTTCGCAGGGGAGCCCGTGTCGATTCCGTCCGGTTCAGCCGCGCTCATTCTCCATGTGTGTCTCCATAGTGCGAGCCCGAAGACCATCTGCGATCCGGCCGATCCTACGGTAAGCCTTCGTCTTTATGTGGATGATCGGCCAATCGAACCCTCCGGGGTCGCGCTGCCGATCGTCCCGGGACCGCATGCCGTTGCGATCCGTCCGGAGGACCTCCCGCAATTTCTGGTCCCGCTCGGCGCGTTGACCTGTCCCATCAACGCAACGGCGGGCGGCATCGTTGTGTGCGACTTTGCCTTCCGGCGCGCCGGGGCGCAATGACACACCGCATCACGACGGTGGCAGCGACACTTCGAGGTCGATCGTTGGCGACACAACGAACTGTGCCGCTCGCGAGAGCGGTTAACCTCGTGCTCGTGGCGGGTACCGTATCAGACATCGGCGGCGGCGCCGGTGATTCGGGTTCCGCACGAACGGAGAGCGCTCCTTTGGCCTATGCTATAATGAGCGGTGCGCGGCGGCGTAGCTCAGGTGGTCAGAGCACGCGGTTCATACCCGCGGAGTCGGGGGTTCGAAGCCCTCCGCCGCCACCACCAGTCTCCCTGTCGTGCACCGTCGCGCTGTCACAGTTCGACCGGCCTCGCCGTCCGCATGGAGGTGAGCAGCGCCGTGATGACGCGCAGCGTGCCCACGGCGTCGTCGGGAGAATAGGGCACGCCGGTGTCTTGAAGGACGGCGTCGGCGAATCGCTCTGCCATAACCTGATACTGGTTGACGCCCGGCACGGTGAGCACCGTGCGCTCCGCTCCTCGTATGAGGTGGATCTCCGCATCGCCGGTCCCGGGGAGAAAGGCCTTCGGGACGGCGAGCCGTCCCTCCGTGCCGATGATGTCATACTCCTCACGCCGGGGCATCGTGAGGCCGCAGTCCAGCAGCGCCAGGCGGCCGGAGCCGAACGCCAGCACCGCGCCGACGAGTTCGTCGACCCCGGTCTCCCCGACGTACCCTTGAGCGAATACCTGCTCAGGTTCTCCCAGGAGCATCCGGGTCACGTTTACGGCGTAACACCCGACATCGTAGAGCGAGCCGCCGCCCAACGCCGGGTTGAACCGAATGTTCCGGCTTGGGTCCCGGGCCGGAAACGTGAACGATGCGCGCAGGAGTTTGAGGTCGCCCACCACGCCGCGGGCGACCATCTCGACGACCCGTTCTGTTCGCGGGTGGAACCGGTACATGAAGGCTTCCATGAGTTTCACGCCGGCCCGCGCGCACGCCGCGACCATCTCCCGGGCGTGCTCCGGCGACGTGGTCAGGGGCTTCTCGCACAAGACGTGCTTCCCGGCCGCCGCGCACCGCAGCACCCAATCGTGATGCAGCGCATTCGGCAATGGGACATACACGGCCTGGACCTCGTGATCGTCCAGCAACGCCGCGTACGAGCCGTAGGCCCGCGCGATGCCGAGACGTTGTGCGGCCTCGTCCGCTCTGGCCGCGTCCCGGCTTGCAATCGCAACGATGCGTCCGTTGCGAGACTGCTGGATCGCCGGGAGCACGACGCGCATGCCGATGTTGGCCACACCGAGGACTCCCCAACGGACGCGGTCCATTCGTGCGCTTCAACCTCTCCCGCGCTCCCGGAGGGGCGCCCGCCGCTTACGCTGTGAACAGCGCGTAATACCCGATTCCGAGCACCACGACCACCGAGACCAGCACCAGGACGACGACCGTCGTCGGGTCCATCACCGGAAGCGGCAGGCGCGCGTGGATCAGTTCTGCAACGGCATCGTCACCGCGCCGGCCGCGCGCGACAGAGCGTCCCCCAGTCCCTGGACCGAACTGGTCAGCGAACCGGCGTTGACGGAGTTCAGGACATATTCCATGGCGGACCTCCGTTCAGCATGCCTTCGGGGGTTTCCTCTGGAGCAGGTGGAACCGGGCGCGGCGCCGCGCATGTCGTCGATCACCCAGTTCCGACCGTCGGGAATTGCGCGTGAGGCCGGCAGGGGCTACACTGAAGCCACGACGGCTTTGGACACTCGCAGGGATGGGAGAGGCCGCTACCACGACTTTTCGATCTCTTCATCATGAGATCTCATTCACACGGGAAGAATATGGGAACAGCCGCGTGACCCGCCCACGTTGTACGCGGTAGCGTCATTACGAGGTCGATCGCCGGTGACACAACGGATTGCGCCGCTCGCGAGAGCGGTCATTGTCGCACTCGTGGCGGGCACCTTGTCCGGCGTCGGAGGAAGCGCGCCCGGCGCGGTCATGCTGCCTGCCGCGGGGACACCCGCCGCGCCGGCGGTCCCCGGCCAACCCTGGCAGACACCCACAGTCCTCGTTCCGATTGGAGCCCAGGTCGCCGGCTCCGTGCTCAAGGTCGATGTCGACGACCGCCGCTACGTCACCGCCGGCACGGTGCTGATCGAATTGGACCCGAGCCGCTACCGGACCGCGCTCGCACAGGCGCGCGCCCGCGCGGCGGCGCTGACGGCGCAGGTCAACGCCGCCCAGGCCAGGCTTGCCGCGGGGCGGCATCAGGCCGCCGCCGGCGTCACCGCCGCGGTCGGCAGCGCGTCCACGATGCCGCCGCTGCCTTCTCTGCCGCCAATCGCCGTCCCGAAGGTCGACGCGGCGACCAAGGCGCAGCTCGCACAGGTCCAGCAGCAGATCGTGGCCGCCCGGACCGAGGTGTTGAGCGACGCGCAGTCCGAGGCGGCGTCCGCGCGCCAGACCGTTGATCGCGACCAGGCGCTGCTTGCGCAGGGCCTGATCGCCGCGCAGCAGCTCAATGCCGATACGGCCGCGTACACCGCGGCGCAGGGACAGGTCTCCGCCGCACGCACCGAGCTTCGGAGCGCGCAGGCGGGTGCGCTGCGGGCGGCCGAAACCGTCGCGCAGGCTCAGGCCGCGATCGCGGCGGCGCAGCGCCGCGTAAGCGCCGCGCAGGACGATGCCGCGGCCGCGACGACCGCGGTCGATCGCGACAAGGCGCTGGTGGCGCAGGGAGCGGTGGCCGTGCGGCAGATCACCGCCGATACCGTGACGCAGGACGCGGCGCAGGCGCGCCTCCAGGCGGCGACCGCCGAGCTCCACCGCGCGCAGGCCGAACTGACGGCGGCGCAGGCCGAGGCCGTCGCCGCGGCCGCCGTCCGCCGGCAGGCGCAGATCCTCCAACAGGCCGGGGCGGTACGCGCGCGGCATGCCGCGCAGACGCGGGTGTTGGCGCAGCAGGCCGCCTCCACGATCGTGACCGCCGCGGAGGGCGCGCGCGCTCTCGCGGCGCTTCAGACGGACGCCGTCAACGCGCAGACCGCCGCCCGGCGCGCCGAGGCGAATCTCGCCGAAACGGTCGTGCGCGCCCCGGCCGGCGGATGGGTGGTGCCGCCGGTCGTGCGGCCGGGCGACTCCGTCCGGCAGGGGCAATCGGTGGCGATGCTGGCCGTCGACGCGCAGCGTCAGACCGGTACGGCCGCCGCCGCGCCCGCGGGGGCCACGCCCGGCGCGTCGCAGCCTCGTGCCGGTCCGGCTCAACTCGCCCAGATCGCCGCGGGCGAACGGCAGGTCCTCGCGGAGCTCAACGCGGAAGCGGCGCGCATCTCGTCGATCAGCGCGACCGCCATCCCCGAGATCCCGCCCCGCCCGGGCGTCGTCCTGTACGGGCTACCGAACGGAGGAGCCGAACCGTTCAATCAGGCGAACGGCACCGTGCCGACGCTGCTCAACGGCGGAATGCCGTGGCCGATTCTCGGTCCCATCACGTCCGGCTTCGGATGGCGGGTTCATCCGATCTTCGATACGCCGGAGTTTCACACGGGCGTGGATATCGCGGCCTCGATGGGCGCGGTGATCGACGCGCCGGCCGCCGGCACCGTGATCTTCGCTGGCTCGCTGCCGGCCAACGGGACGCTCGTGATCCTGGACCACGGCAACGGAGTCACGACTACGTACTCGCACCTGTCGGTGTATCGCGTGTACGTCGGCGAACACGTGCAGCGCGGCCAGGTCATTGCCCAGGTCGGCAGCACGGGATGGAGCACCGGTCCGCACCTGTTCTTCGAGATCCGCAAGAACGGGCACCCGATCAATCCCCTGAGCTTGTAGCCGCGGCCTGCTATCCACGGGGCGCGGCCAACCGAACGCGGGCGAGGTGGGACATGGGCCGTGAGTGGTTCCATAACCTCCGCGAGGGGGGCATTCCGCGCACGCTGGCCGCCGGCATCCGCGCGCGGGTGTTTCCGGGCACGCACGTGATGCTCTCCGTCGTCGAGATCGAGCCGTGGTCCGAGTCGCCCGTGCACGCGCATCCCAACGAGCAGTGGGGGCTGTGCCTGGAGGGGGAATGGATTCGGATCCAGGACGGCGTCGAGTATCCGGTCCGGGCGGGCGATTTTTGGGAGACGCCGCCGAATGTGCCCCACGGGGGACGCGCGCTTGCCGGCCGCTGCGTCGTGCTCGACGTCTTCGCGCCGCCGCGGGACGATTATCGCCGCGCGGGCGCGGGCTACGGCGACGCTGAAGTGCGGGGGAAGGCGCGGGACGGCGCCTAGCGGGATGGCACGCGATCCGCTCGCGGCGCAGGTTCGCGAGACCATCCGAACGCACGCGATGCTCGCCGGCGGCGAGCGCGTCGTCGCGGCGGTGTCGGGCGGACCGGATTCGACCGTGCTGCTGTCGGTGCTGGCCGCGCTGCGGGAGGACCTCCGCCTCGATCTGCACGCCGCCCATCTCAACCACGGCCTCCGGCCCGAGGCGTCGCTCGATGCCGCCGCGGCGGCCGGGATGGCCGCCTCCCTCGGCTGTCCTTACCATGAAGCGACCGAGGACGTCGCGGCGGCGGCCGCGCGCGAGCGGCGCTCGATCGAGGACGCCGGCCGCGAGGCGCGGTACCGGTTCCTCGCCGGCGTCGCCGCGCGGATCCAGGCGGCGGTCATCGCGACGGGGCATACTCGGGACGATCAGGCGGAGACGGTGCTGATGCGCCTCCTTCGGGGGAGTGGACCGCGGGGACTGGCGGGCATCCCGCCGGTGCGGCCCCACGGCGGCCTGCGCGTGATCCGTCCGCTGATCGAAACGCCGCGCGCCGAGATCACCCGTTATCTCGCGCGGCACGCGCTCGACGCGCGCGAGGACGCGTCCAACCGCGATCTCAGCGTGCTCCGCAACCGCGTCCGCCTTGTCCTTCTGCCGATTCTTGAAGGGTATAATCCCGATGTGCGGCGGGCGCTCGCAAGGCTTGCCGGCGTGATGCGAGACGAAGCGGATGCGCTCGACGCGCTGAGCGCGCGTGATGTGGACGCGGTGCTTCGCGGCACCCGCGCCTCGGTGCGGATCGCTCCGGACGCGTTTGAGCGGCTCCCGGTCGCCCTGCAGCGTCGCGCGCTGCGGGAGGCGATCCGGCGGGTGCGCGGGAACGGCGACCAGATTGCGTTCGTTCATATAGAAGAGGCCCGTTTAGGGGTCCTCGGCGGCCGGTCCGGCGCGGTGTGGGAGGCGCCGGGCGGGGTGCGGATCTTTCGGCGGCCGGATGTGATCGAAGTGACGGCGATGTAGGCCCGGCCGTGTAGTAGGGATTACGTATTTCGAGGGTAACGGCGTGTGCTATAATTTATCGAAGTCGCGGCACGCTCAGGCTTCCGGACGGGTGACACCGGCGGGCCGGCTTCCGCGCGGAGGTCCCCGCGGTGTTCAATAAGTACGTGCGGAATTTGTTGGTCTGGGCCCTCATTCTGGTGGTCGTATTGTACCTCGTGCTGCCGCTGTACCACCAGCGCGCCCCCCGGGAAGAGATCTCCTACAGTGAGTTCATCGACAAGGCCCGCAGCGGTCAGGTCGCGCAGGTGACCGTCAGCGACGAGAGCGTCTCCGGGCAACTGAAGGACGGGCGGTCGTTCCGCGCCTACATTCCGTCGGGCGACGCGTCGTACATCGACCTGCTGCAGTCCAAGGGCGTCACGATCACGGTCGAGCCGCGGTCGCGCTCGTCGATGTGGCCCAACCTGCTGACGACGATGCTCCCGTTCATCGTGCTCGTGGGCCTGTGGATGCTGATGCTCCGTCAGGCGCAGTCCGGATCGAACCAGGCGATGTCGTTCGGCAAGAGCCGCGCCCGTCTGCACACCGAGGCGAAGACGCGGGTGACGTTTGAGGACGTCGCCGGGGTGGACGAGGCGAAGGAAGAGCTGGAGGAGATCATCGAGTTCCTCCGCCATCCGAAGAAGTTCCAGGCCCTCGGGGCGAAGATCCCCCGCGGCGTGCTGCTGGTGGGCCCGCCCGGGAGCGGCAAGACGCTGCTCGCGAAGGCGATCGCGGGCGAGGCGGGGGTGCCGTTCTTCTCCATCTCCGGCAGCGAGTTCGTGGAGATGTTCGTCGGGGTGGGCGCGAGCCGGGTGCGCGACCTGTTCGAGCAGGCGAAGAAGTCGGCGCCGTGCCTCGTGTTCATCGACGAGATCGACGCGGTGGGCCGGCAGCGCGGGGCGGGGTTGGGCGGCGGGCACGACGAGCGCGAGCAGACCCTCAACCAATTGCTGGTCGAGATGGACGGCTTCGATCCCAATGCCGGGATCATCGTGATCGCGGCGACGAACCGGCCGGACATTCTGGACCCGGCCTTGCTGCGCCCGGGGCGGTTCGACCGGCGGATCGTGGTGGACAACCCGGACGCGAAGGGCCGCCGGGCGATCCTGGACGTGCACGTGCGGGGGAAGCCGGTGAGCGAAGACGTGGCCCTCGACGTGCTGGCGCGCCGGACCCCGGGGTTCAGCGGGGCGGACTTGGCCAACATGGTGAACGAGGCGGCGCTCTTGGCGGCGCGGCGGGGGAAGAAGCGGATCGGCCGGTCGGAGATGGACGAGGCGATCGAGCGCGTGATCGCCGGCCCCCAGCGCAAGAGCCGCATCCTCTCGCCGAAGGAGCGGGAGCTCACGGCCTATCACGAGGCGGGGCACGCCCTCTTGGGCAAGCTCCTGCCGCAGGCCAACCCGCCGCACAAGGTGACGATCCTCCCGCGCGGGATGGCGCTCGGCTATACGCTGCCGCTGCCGCAGGAGGAGAAGTACACCCTCACGCGCGGGGAGATCCTCGCCAACATCACGGCGATCCTGGGCGGCCGGGTGGCCGAGGAGATCGTGTTCGGCGAGATCACGACCGGGGCGGCGAACGACTTCGAGAAGGCGACCGACCTCGCGCGCAAGATGGTGACGGAGTTCGGGATGTCGGACAAGCTCGGTCCGCTCACGCTCGGGGCCAAGCACGGGCCGGTGTTCCTCGGGCGCGACCTCGTGGAGAGCCGCAACTACTCGGAAGAGATCGCCTACGAGATCGACAAAGAGATCCGGCACATCATCGACGAGTGCTACAGCCGGGCCCGCCAGGTGCTGACCGAGCACAAGCCCGTGCTGGAGCGGATCTCCCGGGCGCTCCTCGAGCGGGAGTCGCTCGAGAGCGACGAGCTCGACCTGCTGATTGCCGGCCAGCCGCTGCCGCCGGACATGCCGGAAACACCGCCGCCGCTGCCGGGCGTGACGCAGGAGGTCAAGTCGTTCCCGCGGTCCGAGAACAAACCGGTCACGCCGTCGCTGAAGCCCGAGGCAACCGGGTAGTACCCGACCGAACCTACCGAAGCAATCCGGGAAGGAGGAGCCGCGCGGCTCCTCCTTCTTCGTGTAGAATGGACCGGTGAGGTTGGCGTAGGATGGCGAAGATCGGGCAGCTGCGGGGACGCCGCGGACATCGCACCAACTGGGTGCCGGTGGCGGTCTACGTGCTCCTCGTGCTGCTGGTCGGCGGAGGACTCTTCGCCTGGGACCAAGCCTACGAGGCGCGGCAGCGCGCGTTGTTCGCGCCGGCCTCTCCGCCGGTGATCGTCCGCAACATGATCGAGAGCATCGTCGGCGCCGGGGCCGTGTCGAACGTCAAGATCGACGACAAGGCGGGCACCCTCGACGTCACGGTCAAGGACGTGCTCGTCAAGCCCGGCCAGCCGCTCGACGAAAAGAAGAAAAACCTCTCCACCGAAGGCGCCCTCGCGATTCAGTTCGTGCAGAGCCGGCTTCGCTACAAGACCATGACCGTGCATCTCGTCCAGGCCAAGGACGGCAAGCCGCTGGCCACGGTCACGGCGGGCGGCCAGGCCGCCCCGAAGACCGAGTACGCGCCGGACTTGAAGTAAGGTTAGAAGGCGAAGACCGCGCGGACCTCGGCGGTCACCGGCATCGTGCCCGGCAGCACCGGCGTCGCCGGCGCCGCCTGCATCACCGCGAATCCCGGCCGCGGCCCCGTGACCACGCCCACCTGCTCGATTCTGATGAGGCGCAGGCCGCCGACGCCGGCCGCGCCCGCGATCGCGTTGGCGGTGGCCTGCGCGTTCTGCACCGCGAGCCGGACCGCCTGCGCCCGGTACGCCGTCGCATCGCGCAGGGTCCAATTCACGCTGTCCACGCCGTTCGCGCCGGCGCCCACGCCCGCATCGATGACCGCGCCGACGCGGCTGATATCGTCGACGGTGACGAGCACGCGGTTCATCGATTGGTATCCGATGATCGGTCCCGTCCCGCCCGAGTCCGGACGGTGCTGCGGGTACAGGGACACCGTCGTCGTCCGGCTAGCGGTTTGGGGAATCCCCGCGGCCACGATCGCGCGGACCACCTGCGCCATGGTGGCGGCGCTCTGCTGCTGCGCCTCCTGCGCGGTGGGGCGCTGCACGATCACGGAGAGCGCCACGGTCGCGCGGTCGGGCGTGGCATCCACCGAGCCGTCGCCGGTGACGACGATGGTGCGCTCGCGGGCGGCGGGCGGGCCTTCCGGCGCGGGCCTCGGCGTCGGGGCGGTCTGGCTGTAGGCGACGCCGGCGCACCCCACGGCGACGAGCAGCACGGTCGGGACAAGCCAGCGGAACGGCGACATTGTCATCACACCTCCTGATGGTAGCGCACGACTGCTAAAACGCCGCGGAGACGCGCGCGGTTCCTGCGGGGAAGGAACCCCCGCGGTTGGGCAGAACAAAAGGGAGTTCTCGCGCCCCGTGCCGGCGGACCGGCTGCTGTCGGCGGACCGGCTAACGCCGGACTCACCGACCACCATGAAATTACAGCCGGACCCGTCGGCCACCATGAAATGAAAGCACACGGCTCCGACGGAGGGTTGCATGTTCGCATTGAACTTTTATTCGCCGCTGCTGGCCGCCGCGCTCCGCGATGGGACGAAGACGCTGACGGTGCGGCTGGGGGACAAGCGTCCCAAGTATCAGGAAGGTCAAATTGTCTGGGTGACCGTCGGCCAAAAGCACGGCACGCGGCAGAAGGTCTTCACCGCGGTGATCGACCGCGTCGAGGCCAAGCTGCTCCGCGACGTGACGCCGCGCGAGATCATCAAGGACAATCCCGCCGCGCGGGAGCACGGCGATCTGCTCGAGTTTCTCTCGACGATCTACAGCCGGCGCGTCGGCCTCGAGGACACCGTCACCGTCATCCACTTTTCCCGCATCGCCAACGCCAGGGAGGAATGACGCGCCCACTCCGCTGATCGAATGCGTTCCCAACGTGAGCGAGGGCCGGCGGGCCGGCGTGATCGCGCGCATCGCCGGCGCGGCCGGTGCCGGGCCGGGAGCGCGCCTGCTCGACGTCTCTTCGGACGCCGATCACAACCGTACCGTGCTGACCGTGGCGGGCGCGCCGGACGCCGTGTGCGAGGCGGCGCGCCGGGTGGCCGCCGCGGCGGTCGCGGAGATCGATCTCAACGGACATGAGGGCGTGCATCCGCGAATCGGCGCCGTCGACGTCGTGCCGTTCGTTCCGCTCTACCGGGCGTCCATGGCGGAGTGCGCGGCGCTGGCGTACCGGTTCGCGGCGTACGCCGCCGAGTGTCTGCATCTCCCGGTCTACCTCTACGCGGAGGCGGCGCGCCGGCCGGAGTTCCGCAGCCTCGCGGCGATCCGCCGCGGCGGCTTCGAAGGCCTGCGGACCGCGATCGGGACCGCCGGGCGCGGGCCGGACCTGGGGCCGGCGCAGGTGCACCCGACGGCCGGCGCCGTGGCCGTCGGCGCCCGCGGGGTGCTGATCGCGATGAACGTCGACCTGACCGGCGCGGACGTGGCGGTCGCGCGCGCGATTGCCCGCGCGGTCCGGGAGTCGTCGGGCGGTCTGCCCGCGGTCCAGGCCATGGGCGTGTGGCTCCCCCGCCGCGGCGCGGCGCAGGTCTCGATGAACCTGCTCGACTACCGCCGCACGCCGCCGCTGGCCGCGTTCGAACGGGTGCGCGACGAGGCGCAGCGCCGGGGCGCCGGCGTCGCCGCCGGGGAACTGATCGGCTGCGCCCCGCGTGACGCGCTGCCCGCCGATCCTGTGACCGCGCTGCGCCTGCGGGCGTTTCACCCGGGTCAGATCCTGGATCCGGAGCGTCTCGCGGGCGAGCTCGACACCGCCCGCGCGGACGGGCGCCCCTGATCGGGGAGTCCCGGGTGCCGGAGCCGCCCGCCCGGCCCGCCCCGCTGCGGTGCGGGCAGACCGTGTTCGAGTTCGGGCGGCGCACCTTTCTCGTCGGCATCGTCAACATGACGCCCGACTCTTTTGCCGGCGACGGCCTGAACGGCGACGCCGGCGCCGCCGAGGCGATGGGGCAGCGGTGGAAAGAGCAGGGCGCCGACGTGATCGACGTCGGCGGGCAGTCCACGCGCCCGAGCGCGGTGCGGGTGCCGGTCGACGAGGAACTGCGGCGAACGATTCCCGCCGTGCGCCGGCTCGTGTCGGTCGGACTGCCGGTGAGCGTCGATACGTCGTCCGCGCGCGTCGCCGCCGCGGCGCTCGACGCCGGAGCGGCCCTGATCAACGACGTGACCGCGCTCACCGGAGATCCCGCGATGGCCGGTGTCGTCGCGCGCGCCGGCGTGCCCGTCGTGTTGATGGACGGGCGCAACCGCCGCGGCGCCGCGGACATCATGGCGGAGACGCACGCCTACCTCGCCGGCCGCCTGCGCGCGGCGGGCGCGGCCGGCATCGAGCCCGTCCGGGTCGTCGTCGATCCGGGGTACGGATTCGGCGTTTCGCTCGCGCAGAACATGGAGATGCTGCGGCGTCTCAGGGAACTCACCGCGCTCGGCCGTCCGATTCTAATCGGCACGTCGCGCAAAGGGAGCATCGGCAGGGTGTTGAACCTCCCCGTCTATCAGTTGATGGAGGGCACGGCCGCCACGATTGTGATCGCCATCGCCAACGGCGCCGACTTCGTGCGCGTGCACGACGTCCGGGCGATGGTCCGCGTCGCGCGGATGACGGACGCGATCGTGCGCGGTCTTCCGTGAGCGACCGCATCGTGCTGACCGGGCTCGCCTTCTACGCCCACCACGGCGTGGGCGGGGAGGAACAGGAGCGCGGGCAGGTGTTCACCGTGGACGTCGCGGTCGAGGCCGATCTGCACCGCGCCGGACACACCGACGAGCTCGCGGACACGCTCGACTACCGCGACCTCTACGCGCGGATCAGGGATGCGATGACCGGGACGCGCTATCATCTGCTGGAAGCCGCCGCGGAAGCGGTCGCGCACGCGGTGCTCGGCGTCGACCGCGTGCGCGCGGTGACGGTGTGCGTGCGCAAGCCGCACGTGCGGCTCGGCGGCCCGCTCGAGAGCGCCGCCGTCGAAGTGACCCGCCGCCGGGGACCGGTGTGAGCCGCGCGTTTCTCGGTCTCGGCTCGAACGTCGGCGACCGCGCGGGATACCTGCGTGACGCCGTCCGCGGGCTCGATGCCCCGGATCTCCGCGTGACGGGACGATCCGGCGTGTACGAGACCGTCCCCTGGGGGCTGACCGGCCAGGCCACGTACCTGAATCAGGTGGTCGCCGTGGAGACCACGCTCTCGCCGCGCGCGCTGCTCGGCCGGTGCCGCGCCGTCGAGGCGGCGCTGGGGCGCGTGCGGGGTGAGCGGTGGGGTCCCCGCACCGTCGATGTGGATATTTTATTGTACGGAGACGCGACCATCCGTGAGCCCGGCCTGGCGGTGCCCCACGTGGATCTGGCCCGCCGCGCGTTCGTGCTCGTGCCGCTCGCCGAGGTGGCGCCGGGGTTGCGGCTCCCGGACGGGACGGCCGTCGACTCGCTGCTCGCGGCCAGCCCCGACCGCGAGTCGGTCTGGCGCTGGGACGACGCCGACGCCGGCACGATCGGCCGCGAGGTTCGCTGGTACGACACGCTGCCCTCGACCAACGAGCTTGCCCGCCGCGAGGCCGAGGCCGGCGCGGCGGAGGGGCTGGTCGTCGTCGCCGAACAGCAGACCGCCGGGCGGGGACGGCTCGGCCGCGTCTGGGTATCCCCTCCGGGTGGACTCTGGTTTTCGATCATCTTGAGGCCGTCTCTCGGGGTGGCGCAGATCCCGCTCGTCGGGCTGGCCGCGGCCATCGCGACGGCCGCAGCGATCGAGGAGACGACGGGCCTGCACCCGCGCCTGAAGTGGCCGAACGACGTGCTCGTCGGCGGCCGCAAGGTCGCCGGGCTGCTGCTCGAGGCCGGACCCGTCCGCCGCGACTCGCCGGCATGGCTCGTCGCCGGCATCGGCATCAACGTGAACGTGGCGCCGGAGGCCCTGCCGTCGCGCCCGCGGTATCCCGCGACCTCGCTTGCCGCGGCGACGGGCGGCTCCGCCGATCGCGGGCGGCTGCTGCGGGCGCTGCTCCGCCGGCTGAACCGGGACTACGATGAACTCCGGACGCGCGGCGGGGAGGACATCCTGGCGCAGTGGCGGGCGCGATCGGAGACGCTCGGTCGGGTCGTGCACGTGTCCACCGCGTCGGAGACGATCGAGGGCTTGGCCCGCGACGTCGACGAGACCGGGGCGCTGCTGGTTCGAACGCGCGGCGCCGACCGGCGGATCGTCGCGGGCGACGTCACCGGCGAGGCGGAGGCGGGGGCACAATGACCGGGCCGGGGAGCCGGCGGTGACGCACCGCGCCATCACCGACGTGCCCGGCGTGGCGGTCGGGCATGCCACGGATGGCGGGCATCTCACCGGATGCACCGTCGTCGTGTGTGAGGCCGGCGCGATCGCGGGGGTGGCCGTGCTGGGCGGCGCGCCCGGCACGCGCGAGACGGATCTCCTGCGTCCCGAGGCGCTCGTCGATCGCGTGCACGCGATCGTCCTGGCCGGCGGCAGCGCGTTCGGCTTGGCCGCGGCGGACGGCGTGATGCGCGTCCTCGAGGCCCGCGGCATCGGATTCCAGACCGGTGCAGGGCCGGTGCCGATCGTCCCCGCGGCGGTCCTCTTCGATCTTGCGATCGGCAGCGCCGCGGTGCGTCCGGACGCGGCGATGGGTGAGGCGGCGTGCCGCGCGGCCCGGCCGGGACCGGTCGAGGAGGGGAACGTCGGCGCCGGCACGGGCGCCACCGTCGGCAAGCTGCGGGGCGCGGAGAGCCGGATGAAGGCAGGCGTGGGCACGTGGAGCGTGCGCCTGCCCGGCGGCGCAACGGTGGGCGCCCTCGTGGCGACCAACGCGTTCGGCGACGTGCTCGATCCCCACACCGGCCGGATTCTTGCCGGCGCCCGAGATCCCAAGACCGGCGCGTTTCTCGACACCGCCTCGCGGCTCATCGAGGACGACGCGCCGCTCCGCCGTCCGTTCCAGAACACGAGCATCGGGGTGGTCGCGACCGACGCGGTCCTCACCAAGGCCCACGCCGCGCGGCTGGCCATCGCGGCGCACGCCGGCCTCGCGCGCGTCGTCTCGCCTTCGCACACGTCGGCCGACGGCGACACGTTCTTTGTTCTCGGCACCGGGACGACGGCGGCCGGCCGGCTGGCGCTCGAAGCCGCGGTCGCCGGCGCAGTCATGGAGGCCGTCGCGCGATCGGTGCGGCTCGCGAAGAGCGCCGGCGGCGCGCCGGGGCTCGCCGGGTAACGCCCGGACTCCTTTGCGCGTTTAGACAGGAGAGCCGCTCGGGTGGGTCAAACGGACGGGGGCAGATGAAGCGCGTCGTGAGCGTCAGCCTCGGCAGCAGCAAGCGGGACCATCGCGTGGAGACCGAGATCCTCGGCGAGCCGTTCGTCATCGAGCGGATCGGCACCGACGGCGACATGGGGCGCTTCGAGGCGCTGGTGCGCGAGCTCGACGGACGCGTGGATGCGATCGGCATGGGCGGGATCGACCTGGACCTCCGCGCGGGGCGGCGGCGCTACCGGATTCGGGACGCGGCCCGCCTCATCCGCGGCGTCCGCCGCACCCCGGTCGTCGACGGCAGCGGGATCAAGGCGTCGTGGGAAAAGCACCTCATCCTCGAGTACCTTCCGCGGACTTCGGGGATCTCGTTCGCCGGGCGGCGCGTGCTGCTGGTCAGCAGCGTCGACCGGTACGGCATGGCGGAGGCGTTCGCGGAAGCCGGCGCCGTCACGCTCTTCGGCGATTTCTACTTCGCGCTCGGTATTCCGATCCCGATGCGCCGGCTCGTGACCGTGCGCATCCTGGCGGCGTGCCTGCTGCCGGTGATCACGCGGCTGCCGTTCCAGTGGCTCTATCCCACGGGGGAGAAACAGGAGCGGGTCACCCCCAAGTACCCGCGGCTGTTCGAGTGGGCGGAGGTCGTCGCGGGCGATTTTCACTTCATCCGCCGCTACATGCCCGACGATCTCGCGGGCAAGACGATTCTGACCCAGACGATCACCGCCGACGACACCGAGGCGCTCCGACGCCGGGGCGTGCGCCGGCTCATCACCGCGGCCCCCGAGATGGAAGGACGGTCGTTCGCCACCAACGTGCTGGAGGGGATCGTCGTCGCGCTCTCCGGCCGGCGCACGGACACGATGGCGCCGTCCGAGATCATCGGCTGGCTGGAGCGGGCCGGCGTGCGGCCGCGCGTGGAGACCCTCACACCCGACCGCGACGGGACGGCGTCGTGAGCGCGCCCGCGTCCGCCGGGCAAGGTATCGTGGGCACGCCCGCATCCGCCGGGCCCGGCCGCTTCGCCTTCGTCATCCATCCTCTGTACGTCCAGCAGTACGCGCAGAAGTTTCCGATTACGCGCTACCTGCCCGGCCGCCTGGTCGAGCGGGTGTTCCGGGCGGTGCCGCCGTTCGAGGCCTCCCACATCACCGGCATCGTCTCGCCGCTCGGTGCGCGCGCGGAAGGCTGGTTCATCGCGCTGCCGTGGACGCCGCGGGTGCTGCTCGAGGCGCCGGTCGAGCTCGTATACCGGCGGCTCGTCCAGGCGGGGCGGATCGCCGAGCGGCTCGGCGCCGGCATCCTCGGCCTCGGCGCCTTCACCAAGATCGTCGGGGACCGCGGCGTGACCGTGGCGCGCGAGCTCGCGATCGGCGTGACGACCGGGAACAGCCTCACCGCGGCGACGGCGGTGGAGGGGGCGCTGGCGGCGGCGGCGCGGATGGACATCGACCCGGCGCGCGCCCGCGTCGCGGTGCTGGGCGCGACCGGCTCGATCGGCGCGGTCTGCTGCCGGCTGCTGGCCCCGCAGGTCGCGGGGCTCGTGCTGGCGGCCCGAAACCTCGAGCGGCTGGAGTCGCTCGCATCGCGGCTCCGCGCGGAGGGACCTGCCGACGTCGCGGTCACCTCCGATGTGCGGGAGGCCGTGGGGGCGGCCGAGATCGTCCTCACCGTGACCTCGGCCACCGACGTCCTGGTCGAGCCGGAGGACCTGCGTCCGGGCGCGGTTGTCTGCGACGTCGCGCGCCCCCGGAACGTCTCGCGGCTTGTGTACGAGCGGCGGCGCGACGTCCTGGTGATCGACGGCGGCGTGCTGGAGGTGCCGGGCCCGGTCGACTTCGGCCTCGACTTCGGTTTCCCGCCCGGAACCTGCGAGGCGTGCATGGCCGAGACGATGCTGCTCGCGCTCGAACACCGCTATGAGGATTACACGCTCGGCGGCGACCTCGATCTCGACCGCGTGCGGGAGATCCACGCGTTGATGCACCGCCACGGGTTCCGGCTGTCGGGGCTGCGGCGGTTCGAGCGCCGTATCGCCGACGAGGAGGTCGACGCGATCCGCCGCGCAGCGCGGAGCGCGGCGCCGCGATCCCCGGCGCGGGTCGCCGACGCGCCGGCGGACTCGGCCGTCCGGCGGGCGTGATGCCCGCGCCGCCGCAGCGGGCGCCTTTGACATTGCAAATCGCCTTGGGTATACTCAGGGCCGAGGTCGAGACTGAGGGAACGTCCCTCGGTCTCGTCCCCTGTTATTGTCGAAAAAGTTGGAATGGACCGGTGAGCTGAGCCGCATGGACGAAAAAGAAACGATCCTGACCCCCGAAGGCCTGCGCAAGCTGGAAGAGGAACTTGAGTTTCTCAAGTCCGTCAAGCGAAAGGAAGTCGCGGAGCGGATCAAGCAGGCGAAAGAGTTCGGGGACCTCTCGGAAAACTCCGAGTACGAGGACGCCAAGAACGAACAGGCCTTCACGGAGGGGCGGATCCTCACCGTCGAGGGCATGCTCCGCAACGCCAAGGTCATCAACAACCACGACGTGCGCTCGGACGTGGTGTCCATCGGCAGCACCTTGAAGCTCTTGGACGAGTCCGGCGAGGAACTGACGTTCACGATCGTGGGCTCGCCCGAGGCCGATCCCGCGCACGACAAGATCAGCAACGAGTCCCCGGTGGGGCGCGCGGTGCTCGGCAAGCGGAAGGGCGACACCGTGACCGTCCAGGCGCCCGCGGGTACACTTAAGTACACGATCAAGGGGATCAAGCGGTAATTTCCGCGTCCGCGGGCCGTCCGGTCCTCCGCGTTGCCCTGGGGTAGCCCCCCGAATCAGTCCCGTCACCCGTTCCCGTCCACCCGCGTCCCCGTCCGCCTCGGCGTGCCGCCGTGCCGTCCGCGCGCCGCCCGGTTCTGTGAAGGCCGTGTAACGGCGGCCGGAGGCGACGAGGCCGGCGCACGGCGGCCCGGAGGTCCGATGTCCGGCCGGTGGTCGGACCATGAGGGTCTGCACCTCGACGCAGCGGGGAAAAACAGTAGTGCACGAACGGTGTCGCAGAACCTCGCGCGCCGTGAACCACGCAGACGGCAGGAGTCGGAAGACAGGCGAAGAAAGAGGACGCAGCGGCGGAGCCCCGGATCTGGATCGAATCATTATTTCGAGGAATCGTCGGGAAAGCCGCGGCGTATCATTCTGATAGGGAACGTGGGAGGGGGGAGAGCCTTCCCAGACTCTGCCGGGCCTGCCGGGGTTCAGCGATCCACCCGAGCCCTTGGTGCGAACATAGAGAATGCATGGATCGTAGAAGCGAGAGAACAACGATGCTGACGACGCAGCAGACGGCGCACTTGAGGCTCAGGCAGAGAGGGGGTCGACCGCAGGATGTTTGAACGGTTCACCGAGCGTGCACGCCGCGTCATCATCCTGGCGCAGGAAGAGGCCAAGCGGCTCAACCACAGCGCAGTCGGCACCGAGCACATCCTCCTGGGCATCATCCGGGAGGGTGAAGGCGTTGCCAGCAAGGTTCTCGAGTCGCTCAACATCAACCCTGAGCGCGTCCGCGCCGAGATCGAGAGCGCCATCGGCCGCGGCGAGCGCACGCCGTACGAAGAAGTCGCATTCACCCCGCGGGCCAAGAAGGTCCTCGAACTCGCGCTGGACGAGGCCCGCCGGCTGGGTCACAACTACATCGGGACGGAGCACCTGCTCCTCGGATTGATCCGGGAGGGCGAGGGAGTCGCCGCCCGCGTGCTCGAGGCGATGGGTGCCGATCTCGAGCGCGTCCGTTCCCAGGTGGTCTACCTGCTCGGCGAAGAGGGCACCGCCTCCTACACCAAGCAGGCCAGCAAGACGCCCACCCTCGACGAGTTCGGCCGCGACCTCACGAAGCTTGCGCGCGAGAACAAGCTCGACCCGGTGATCGGCCGGGAGCGCGAGATCGAGCGCGTGATTCAGGTGCTGTCCCGGCGGACCAAGAACAACCCGGCGCTCATCGGCGAGCCGGGCGTCGGCAAGACCGCGATCACCGAGGGCCTCGCCCAGCGCATCGTGCGCGGCGACGTGCCCGAGGTGCTGCGCAGCAAGCGCGTGGTGCAGCTCGACCTGGCCGCGCTCGTCGCGGGCACCAAGTACCGCGGCGAGTTCGAAGAGCGGATGAAGAAAGTGATGGAAGAGATCCGCAAGGCGCAGGGCGAGGTCATCCTGTTCGTGGACGAGCTGCACACGCTCGTCGGCGCCGGGGCGGCGGAAGGCGCGATCGACGCGAGCAACATCCTCAAGCCGTCGCTGTCGCGCGGCGAGCTGCAGTGCATCGGCGCGACGACCCTCGACGAGTACCGCAAGTACGTCGAGCGCGACGCCGCGCTCGAGCGGCGCTTCGCGCCGATCCTCGTCGCGGAGCCCAACGTGGATCAGGCCGTCGAGATTCTGCGCGGGCTGCGGGAGCGGTACGAGGCGCACCACGGCGTCAAGATCGGCGACGACGCGCTGGTGGCCGCGGCGCAGCTCGCGGACAAGTACATCTCCGACCGGTTCCTGCCGGACAAGGCCATCGATCTGATGGACGAGGCGGCGAGCAAGATCCGGCTGCAGGCCAGCTTCCTGCCGCAAGAGGTGCGGCAGGCCATGGAAAAGGCCGACCGGGCGCGCCGCGAAAAGGAAGACGCGATCAAGAACCAGGACTTCGAGAAAGCCGCGGGCCTGCGCGACAAGGAAAAGGTGCTCCGGCAAAAACTCGAGGAGCTGGAGAGTTCCTGGAAGACCGACAAGGGCCGGGACATCACGACCGTCTGCGCCGACGACATCGCGGACATCGTCTCGAGCTGGACCGGCATCCCCGTGACCCGCCTCGTCGAAGAGGAGACCGAAAAGCTCCTCAAGATGGAGGACCAGATCCACAAGCGGATCGTGGGCCAGGAAGAAGCGGTCACGGCGGTCGCCCGGGCCGTTCGGCGGGCGCGGGCCGGGCTCAAGGACGCGCGGCGCCCGATCGGCTCGTTCATCTTCCTCGGGCCGACCGGCGTCGGCAAGACCGAGCTGACGCTGGCGCTCGCGGAGTTCCTCTTCGGGGACGAGAACGCGGTCGTGCGGATCGACATGTCCGAGTACACCGAGCGGCACACCGTATCCCGCCTCGTCGGCGCGCCTCCGGGCTACGTCGGCTACGAGGAAGGCGGCCAGCTCACGGAGCAGGTTCGCCGCCGGCCGTATTCGGTCGTGCTGCTCGACGAGATCGAGAAGGCGCACCCGGAGATCTTCAACGTGCTCCTCCAGATCCTGGAGGACGGACGCCTGACCGACGCGCAAGGGCGCGCGGTCGACTTCAAGAACTGCGTCGTGATCATGACGAGCAACGTCGGCGCGCCGCAGATCCAGCGCGAGGGCCAGGGGCTCGGCTTCCGCGGCGTGGCGGACGTGGAGCTCGACGCGCAGCGGCAGTACGACAAGATGAAGTCGCACGTGATGGACGAGCTGCGGCGGGCGTTCCGGCCGGAGTTCCTGAACCGCGTGGACGAGATCATCGTCTTCCGCCCGCTGAACCGCGACCAGATCACGGCGATCGTCGACATCTTGATGGACCGCGTGCGACGCGAGATCCGCGGCCAGGGCATGGGTCTCGCGGTTACGGAGGCGGCGCGCGAGGTACTCGCCAAGGAGGGCTTCGATCCCCAGTACGGGGCGCGGCCGCTGCGGCGGGCGATTCAACGGCTCGTGGAAGACCCGCTGTCGGACGCAATGCTGCGCGGCCGGTTCAGCGCCGGCGACGAGATCATCATCGACGCGCACGACAACGAGCTCGTCTTTGAGAAGAAGCGCGAGCCGGTGACGGTGGACAAGGGGTAGATTCAAGTCCGCCCAGGCGGACGACACGCTGCGGTACGACGGCCCGGGCTCTGAGCCCGGGCCGTCGCATAGTCCGGGGGGCGAGCAATGCCGAAAGCCACGCGTTCAGGCGGCGCGGAGCCGCGGACCGTTTTCGTCTGCCAGGAGTGCGGGTACGAGTCGAGCAAATGGCTCGGCCGCTGTCCCGGGTGTTCCGCGTGGAACAGCCTCGTCGAGGAGCGCCTGGCGGCGCCCGCGGCGGGACGGCGGCCCGGACCGCGGCGTGACCCGGCGCTGACCGCCGCCGCCGACCAGGCCGGCGGGCCGGGTCCGGCGGGGGCCGTGCCGATCGCCGAGGTCGTCCTCGACGACGCCGTGCGCCGCCGGACCGGGCTCACCGAGGTCGACCGGGTGCTCGGCGGCGGCGTCGTGCCGGGATCGCTCATCCTCGTCGGCGGCGACCCCGGCGTCGGCAAGTCTACGCTCGCGCTCGCCGTCGCCCACCACATGGCCACCTCCGGCGGCGCGGTCCGCGACACCCACCCGGTGCTCTACGTCTCCGGCGAGGAGTCGGTCCGCCAGACCAAGATGCGGGCCGCGCGTCTCGGCGTCGATGCGCCGAACCTGCTCGTGCTGGCGGAGACCGATCTCGACCAGATCATCGCCCAGATCGACCGGCTCCGGCCGTCGCTCGTCGTCGTCGATTCGATCCAAACCGTATACCGCGCCGACATCACCGCGGCGCCGGGCAGCGTCGCCCAGATCCGGGAGTGCACCGGCGATCTCCTCCGCGTCGCGAAGACCGACGGCGGGCCGGCGGTGCTGGTGATCGGCCACGTCACCAAAGAGGGCGCGATCGCCGGGCCGCGCGTGCTCGAGCACATGGTCGACACGGTGCTGTACTTCGAGGGCGAGCGCCACCACGCGTACCGCGTCCTGCGCGCGACGAAGAACCGGTTCGGCTCGACCAACGAGATCGGGGTGTTCGCGATGAGCGGGCGGGGCCTCGCGGAGGTCGCGGATCCGTCGGCGCTGTTTCTCGCCGAGCGGCCGGAAGGGGCGTCCGGGTCCGCGGTCGTGTGCGCCATCGAAGGGACGCGGCCGCTGCTTCTCGAGGTGCAGGCGCTCGTGACGCGGACGCCGTTCGGCATGCCGCGGCGCACGGCCGCCGGGATCGACTACAACCGCCTGCTGCTCCTGCTCGCCGTCCTCGAAAAACGCGCCGGGCTTCACCTCTCGGCGCACGACGTGTACGTCAGCGTGGCCGGCGGCGTGCGGGTGGACGAACCCGCCGCGGATCTCGGCGTTGCACTGGCCGTGGCGAGCAGCCATCGGGACCGGCCGGTGGACGCCGGCGCGGTCGCCGTCGGCGAGGTCGGGCTGGGCGGCGAGGTGCGCGCGGTGAGCCAGATCGACCGCCGCATCGCCGAGGCCGCGAAGCTCGGGTTCCGGCGTGTGGTCGCGCCGCGGGCGAACTTGGGGGGGCTCGACGAGATACCCGCGGGCGTCGAGATCACCGGCGTGGACAACGTCGCCGAGGCGCTGGACCGCTTCGTGACGTAGCCGGAAGACGGCGACCCCCCGCCTGCGCGGGGGGTCGCCGATGCCCGTCTCTTCGCCGTTTATTTCAGATTGAAGATGCCGAGCGTCTTGATGCGGCTGTGCTCCTTCTTGCGGATCGCCTCGAGGTCGAGGTCGAGCAGATTGCACAGCGCGGCGATGTAGAAGAGCTCCGACCCGATCTCGCTCTCTACCGCCTCCGTGCAGCGCTCGCACAGCTTCCCGTCGAGATGCGTCTGCACGTACTGCCGGATGTCCGAGAGGCCGACGTCGTTCGGGAACTGCTGCTTGGTCGCCGTGACGGAGATGCACCCGCAGTTGGTGACGGCCTTCGCGATCGCGCGGTTGACCCGGGCCGTCGCCTCCTGGAGCTTCGTCAGCACATCGAGCACGCTGCGGTGCCGCACCAGGTATTCGTCGACCTGCGCCTGAAACGACGGACTCGTCTCTTTCATGAACAGCGCACCCCCCAAGGGCTGGAACGCGCTGTCATTATAGGCGCGGCGTCGCAACAGTGTCAAGAAATCGGCGCGTCGCACTCCTCCGGCGCACTCCGTCCCGCGCGCGGAGCCGCCGTCTCGCGGACGTGTTATGATGGTGGGCGAGATGCGCCGGCTCATTCGTGGCGTCGGTCTCGTGCTCGGCGCCGTCATCGGGTATCAGATCGCCGACGCCGTCCGTTTCGAGATCGCCCGGAGCGGCGGCGAACCGGCGCGCCTAGGGACCTTGGCGGCCGGCATCGTGCTGGGCGCGCTCGTCGGCGCCGCGGCGTCGCACCGGATCGCGGTGTGGTTCGTGTCGTCGATGGGATGGGCGCTGCGCCGGCTCGCGGAGGTGCCGCTGCGAGACGTCGTGTCCGGCGCGGTGGGCCTCCTCGTCGGCCTCTCCGTCGCGTTCCTCGTCAGCATTCCCCTCCAGCGCGTGCCGATCATCGGCGCGTACATCATTCCGATCGCCGCGGTGCTGGGGTTCGGCTACCTCGGCCTGCACCTCGGCATTCAGCGGCGCGAAGACGCGCTGGCGGCGTCCGCCCGGCTTGTGGAGTGGATCGGCCGCGAGCGTCAAGGCCTGCGGCTGCCGTCCCACGGCGGCCCGCGGGGGGGCGCTTCGATTTCATGGTCGCCGGCGGCTGAGTCCGCCGGCAGGCAGGAGGCCGGCGCGCGACCCGTCTTCGCGGGGCGGTACGGCCGGCAGGGCGCCGGTCTGCCCAAGATCCTCGACACGAGCGCGATCATCGACGGGCGGATCGCCGACATCTGCCGTACGGGATTCCTCGAAGGCCCGCTGCTGGTGCCGCGCGGCGTACTCACCGAGCTGCAGCACATCGCGGACTCCGGCGACGCGCTCCGCCGCAACCGCGGCCGGCGCGGCCTCGACGTGCTCGACACCATGCAGCGCGAGCTGCGCAGCGTCCAGGTCTATGATGACGGCCCCGCCGTCCCCGGCGAGCCGGTGGACGCACAGCTGGTGCGCCTCGCGGCGTCCCTCGGCGCCGTGATCGTGACGACCGACTACAACCTCAACAAAGTCGCCGGCCTCCAGGACATCCCAGTGCTGAACGTCAACGAGCTCGCGAACGCCATCAAGCCGGTGATGCTGCCCGGCGAGGATCTGATCGTCCACTTGATCAAGGACGGCAAAGAGGCCGGGCAGGGGATCGGCTATCTGGAAGACGGTACGATGATCGTCGTCGAGGGGGGCAAGAAGCACATCGGGGAGACCCTGCCGACGGTCGTGACCAGCGTGCTGCAGACCGCGGCCGGCCGTATGATCTTCGCACGGCCGAAGGCGCTCGAACGGGACGGCGCGCCGCGGTGAACCGCTCGTTCCGGGTTGCCGCGGTGGTCCCGGCGGCCGGCAGAGGCGAGCGATTTGGCGCCGGCGGACCAAAGGCGCTCCTCCCGCTGCGGGGACGTCCGCTTGTCGAATACGCGCTCGCCGCGCTCAGCGCCGCGCCGGCGGTCGAGGCCATCATCGTCGCGGCGCCGGCGGACGCCGTCGAATCGGTCACGCGCGCGGCCCGCCGCGCCGCCGGCTCGAAGCTCGCGGCGGTGGTGCCCGGCGGGCCGGACCGCCAGGCCTCGGTGGCCCGGGGGTTGGCGGCGCTGCCGGCCGGTCCGGGAATCGTGCTCGTACACGACGGCGCCCGTCCGTTCGTTCCGGTCTCGCTGATCGACGCGGTCGCGGCGGCCGCCGCCGAGGACGGCGCGGCCACGGCCGCGGTCCCGGTGGAGGAGACGGTAAAGCGCGGCGCCGAGGGATGGGTCCGGGAGACGGTCGACCGCGCCGGATTGTTCCGCGTGCAGACCCCGCAGGCGTTCCGGCGCGCGCTGCTCGAAGACGCGCACCGCGAGGCCGAGCGCGCCGGGTTCCGCGGAACGGACGACGCCGCGCTCGTCGAACGGCTCGGACGCCCCGTCCGGCTCGTCCCGGGCGCCCCGCATAACCTGAAGGTCACGGTCCCGGCGGACATGATGCTGGCCGAGGCGCTGCTGCGCCGCGACGCGCCGGCGCCGCCTGCGCCCCGTGTCGGCATCGGGTTCGACGCGCATCGGCTGGTGCCCGGCCGGCCGCTCGTGCTCGGCGGCGTGACCATCCCGTTTCCGCGGGGGCTCGACGGCCACTCGGACGCCGATGTGGTCGCCCACGCCGTGATAGACGCGCTGCTCGGCGCGGCGGGCCGGGGCGACATCGGCGCGCTCTTTCCCCCCGGCGATCCCGCCTACCGCGGCGCCGACAGCATGCGGCTGCTCGGCAGCGTGCGCGCCCTGCTCGCGGAGCACGGCTGGCGCGCGGCGCACATCGACGTGGTCGTGATGGCCGAAGCGCCGCGCCTCGCCCCCCACGCGGAGGCGATGCGCGCGGCGATGGCACGGGCCCTCGACACCGAGCCCGGCCGAATCAGCATCAAGGCGACGACCCTCGAGGGGATGGGCGCCATCGGCCGCGAGGAGGGCATCGCCGCCCAGGCCGTTGCGAGCCTGGAGCCTGTGCCGGCGGAGGCCGGGCGGTGAAACACGGCGTGCGCCGCAGGCCCGCGCTCGCCAAGGGGCGTGACGTCCCCGGCCGTTGGATCGCCGGCCGCTTCGTGCGGCCGCAGCGCAACCTGCTGCCGATCCTGATCGAGGAGGCGGTCACCGACGAGCCCGTGACCGTCGAACCCATGCCGGGCAAGCCCGCCTCGAGACCGGCCGGGATCTGGCGCGGGTCGGAGTTTCATCACGTCGTGAGGCTCTTCGGCCGCCGCTTCGAGCGCGACGCGATGTACGTGCGGCTGCTGAGCGAGCGCGGCCAAGTCTTCGAGCTGCGCCGCACCCTCGAGATGGACCCCTGGACGTGGCGCAGCCGGTGGCGGTGGGACCTCGTCGCGATCATTCGGCTCGTGTCGGTCAGGCGGCTGCCGTCGGATCCGCAGCAGTGGATCTGGCCGACGGGGGCCGGCGTCCGGTGACGCTCAGAGTCTACAGCAGCCTGGCACGGCGCAAGGAGCAGTTCGAGACCGTGCATCCCGGCGAGGCGCGCATGTACGTGTGCGGGCCGAACGTGTACGGTCCCTCGCACGTCGGGCACGCTATGTCGTACGTGGTGTTCGACGTCGTCCGCCGCTATCTCACCTACCGCGGCTACCGCGTCCGCTTCATCCAGAACTTCACGGACATCGAGGACCGGATCATCGAGACCGCGGCGGCCGAAGGCACGACCATCGAGGCGCTCGCGGAGCGGTATATCGCGCGGTTCCTGGCGGAGATGGACGGCCTCGGCGTGCGGCACGCAGAGGCGTATCCGCGCGCGACCCAGGCGATCCCAAAGATGATCGAGGTCATCCGGGTGCTCGAGTCCCGGGGCCTGGCCTACGCCGCGGGGGGCGACGTCTTCTTCCGGGTGACCGCGTTCCCGGGGTACGGCCGTCTCTCCGGCCGATCGCTCGACGAAATGATGGCCGGCGCGCGCATCGACGTGGACGCGCGCAAGGAACACCCGATGGACTTCGTGCTGTGGAAGGCGGCGAAGCCCGGCGAGCCGGCGTGGGATAGTCCTTGGGGACGCGGCCGGCCGGGTTGGCACATCGAATGCACGGCGATGTCGATCGAGCACCTCGGCCCGCAGTTGGATATCCACGGCGGGGGACAGGACGTCGTGTTTCCCCATCACGAGAACGAGATCGCGCAGTCGGAGGGCTACACCGGCAAGCCGTTCGTCCGCTACTGGATGCACAACGGCCTGCTGCGCCTCACGGGCGGCCCGGAGAAGATGACGCGCCATCTGGGCGGCATCATCACGATCCGCGAGGCGCTCGACCGCTACCACCCCGACACGCTGCGCGTCTTCTTCCTCTCGTCGCACTACCGCAACCCGCTCACGTGGACGGACGAGGCGCTGGCCGCCGCGGCCGGCGGGGCGGAGCGCCTCCGCACGGCGCGGGAGAACGCGGAGGATCTGCTCGCCCTGACCGCGGCCCCCGCCTCGGATGCGCCGGAGGTCGCGGGCGCGCTCGGTGCGCTCGCGGAGGCCGCCGTGTCTGCCCGGACCGTGTTCGAAGCGTCGATGGACGACGACTTCGGGACGCCCGGGGCGCTCGCGGGGCTCTTCGACCTCGCGGCGTCGCTGAACCGCGTCACCGATGCGGCGGTCCGCCGCCGCACCGCGCTGTCGGGTGCCGGCGCGCAGACCGTTCGCACCGCGCTCGACACGCTGCGTGAACTGTCCGGCGTGCTCGGCCTGCGCCTCGTCACCGCGCTCACGCCGGCGCAGGCGGCCGCGTTGGCGGAGCTTGCGCGCCGCCTCTCGGAGGAGCGGCCGGATCTCTTCAAGCCTGAGGAACGGCCGGACGGCGTCGGGCCGGCGGAGGCCGGGCCGGCCTTCGTCGCCTACATTGCCCGCGGCCGGGTGGAGGCGCGCCGGCGCAAGGACTGGGCGATCGGCGATCGCGTACGGGCCGATCTCTCCGGACTCGGCATCCTGCTCGAGGACACCCCGGCCGGTTTCAAGTGGCGCGTAAGATAGGCAGCCCCCGCGCGAATCCGTGGAGTGGTTCTCGTCCCGACGACGCGCCCGAAACCGCGCTCGTCGGCCGGCACGCGGTTCTCGAGGCGCTGCGCGCGGGGCAGCCGGTCTCGCGCGTGCTCGTCTCGCGCACCGCGCGCGGGGCGGGGCCGCTGCGGGACATCGTCGAGACCGCCCGCCGCCGCGGCGTGCCGGTTCAGCCGGTCGACGCCAGGCGCCTCGACGGCCTCGCGCAGGGCCTGCCCCATCAGGGGGTGGCGGCGCTCACCGCCGTCCAAGCGCTCGTCGGCCTCGATGACGTGCTCGAGGTCGCGCGGGGGCGCGGCGAGCCGCCGTTTCTCATCGTCCTCGACGGTGTGGAGGATCCGCACAACCTCGGCGCGGTGATCCGCACCGCGGAGGCCGCGGGCGCGCACGGCGTGGTTATTCCCCGCCGCCGGGCCGCCGGGCTCACCCCGGCCGTGGCGCGCGCCGCCGCGGGCGCGACGGCGCATCTCGCGGTCGCGGGCGTCGGCAATCTCGTCGCCGCCCTCGAGGAACTGAAGCAGGCGGGGGTGTGGGTGATCGGCGCCGATCCCGAGGCCGCGGAGCCGTACGACGCCGGCGCGCTCGAGCCGCCGGTGGCGCTCGTGGTCGGCGCGGAAGGACGCGGGCTGCACCGTCTCGTGCGGGAGCGATGCGACCGTCTCGTGCGGATTCCGCTGCGCGGACAGGTGCGGTCCCTCAACGTCTCGGTCGCCGCGGCGCTCCTGCTGTACGAGGTGGCGAGGTGCGCCGGCCGCGTCTCGGCCGGAGGCGACACAACCACCGCGCGATGAGAATCGTTTCTCGCCGCGCCCCGTCTGACGCAGGACCTCCGGCCGCCTTCTGGGCCTACGGCGTGAGCCAAAGCGCGCCTCCTGCCGCGCGCAGTCGATGGCGCCGCGGGCGCATGAATACCGCGTCCGGAGCGATTCGCTTATTGACTCCGCAACCTCCGGTTGTATAATGTGTGTAACTTGCGGCAACAGCCAGAAGCGGTGCCCAGGGGGGAGCAGGCCGGCCGGCCGACACAATCGGACAGCCGGCACCTCGGCCATCCACGTGACGGTCAGCCAGCGCAGACGGTGGTATCCCATATCACAGCGGGAAGACACTCTGGGCGGAGGCGAGACTTGTGGTAGTTGCGCGCAAGGTGGCGGCAGTTGTACCAAGCTACCAGGATATGGGCGATGAACAGCTCGTCGATTGCGCGAAGGGCGGCGATGAATTCGCCGCTGAGTACCTGATCAACAAATACCGCAACTTCGTCCGCGTCAAAGCCAAGGCGTACTTCCTCATCGGAGCCGATCGGGAAGACATCATCCAGGAAGGGATGATCGGGCTCTACAAGGCGATACGGGATTTCCGGCGCGAGAAGCTGTCGTCGTTCCGCGCGTTCGCCGAGCTCTGCATCACCCGCCAGATCATCACCGCGATCAAGACCGCCACCAGACAGAAGCACATTCCGCTTAACTCGTACATCTCGCTCAACAAGCCGATCTACGACGAAGACTCCGACCGGACGCTGCTCGACGTGATCAGCAGCATCAAGGTGTCCGATCCCGAGGAGCTCGTCATCAACCAGGAAGCCTCCCAGACGATGCGGGAGCGCATCCGCAAGAACCTGAGCGACCTCGAGTGCCGCGTGCTGACCGCCTACCTGGAGGGCAAGTCCTACCAGGAGATGGCGACGGAGCTCCACCGCCACGTCAAGTCGATCGACAACGCGCTGCAGCGCGTGAAGCGGAAGCTCGAGCGGAATCTCGAGGGCGAGGAAGACTAGGCGCCCGGCGAGGCAGGCACGAAGCCAACGAGGCGGGTCCGTGATGGACCCGCCTCGGCGTTTCTTCGGCCAGACCGGGCCGGAGCGCTCAGCCGCCGATCTGCGACATGATCCGCTGCTTGGGGATGACGTTGCGCGCGAGGCCGTGGCCCCAGGGCTTCCGGAAGGCCGCCGCGGCAAAGCGCTCGCGGACCTCTTCAAAGGACGCCCCCGCCCGGATCGGCGTCCGCAGATCCACCTCGTCGTCGCGCAGCAGGCACAGGCGCAGCCGGCCCTCGGCCGTGAGCCTGAGGCGCCCGCACTGCGCGCAGAACGGCTGGCTGACCGAGCTGATGAAGCCGAGCGTGCCGCGCGCGCCGTCGAGCCGGTAGGTCCGCGCCGGATCGTAGCCGCTCGTGTCGATCGGCCGCAGCGGGCCCAGCGCCGCTTCGATCCGCGCCATCGTCTCCGCGGTCGGCACGTACGCGCTGGTCTGGAACCCCGCGACGGTGCCGAACGGCATCATCTCGATGAACCGGACGTCCCACCCGCGTTCGAGCGTGAGCCGCGCCAGGTCGGGCGCGGCGCCGTCGTTGAAGCCGCGGACGACGACCGCGTTCACTTTGACCGGCGAGAGACCCGCGCGCTCGGCCGCGTCGAGGCCGCCGAGCACGTCGTCCAGGCGGCCCCACCGGGTGATCCGGTGGAACTGCTCGGGGTCGAGCGTATCGAGGCTGACGTTGACGCGCTTGAGGCCGGCCTCCGCGAGCGGCTGCGCCAGCCGGCCGAGCATGACGCCGTTCGTGGTCATCGCGACGTCGTGAATCCCGTCGATCGCCGCGATCCGCCGGACGAGCTCCACGAGGCCGTGACGAACCGTCGGCTCGCCGCCGGTCAACCGCACCTTGCGCACGCCGAGATCGGCGGCCGCGCGCAGCACCAGCAGGATCTCATCGTCGTTCAGCAGCTCATCCGTGGGCTTGAACTGCATCATTTCGGGCATGCAGTAGACGCACCGGAGGTTGCACCGGTCGGTGAGCGAGATGCGGAGGTCCCGGATCTCTCGTCCGTACTGATCCTTCATCAATGTGCATTATACCAGGAAGAGCCCGGCGGAACGGCGCGTCTCAGGCGGGCAGCGGCGGAGCCGCCGGCGAACAAGCTAGACTCACGAGGTCCTAATGGGCACCGACGAGGAGCGACATGGAATCGAGGTCGGTCAGCGCGCGTCGCTGACCCGTGCGATTTCTGACGAAGACATCGAAGCCTACGCCAGGCTCACCGGGGACTACAATCCGCTCCACGTCGACGAAGCGTTTGCCGTCCGCGGCCGCTTCGGCCGGCGGGTTGCGCACGGTCTGTTGAGCGCCGGCCTCATCTCCGCGGTCCTCGGAACGCGGCTTCCCGGGCCCGGCGCGATCTATCTTCAGCAGACGTTCCGGTTCGCGCGGCCGGTCTATCCCGGCGACACGATCACGGCGACGGTCGAGGTCACCGCGTACCGCGAGGACCGGCGGATCGCCACGCTCACCACGACATGCACCGATCAGCGCGGCGAGGTCGTCCTCGACGGCGAAGCGGTCGTGCTGCTGGACCCTCCGGGGGGGCTCTGATACACTGGCGGTGACGTATCGGCCCCCGTAGCTCAACTCGGCAGAGCACCTCACTTGTAATGAGGGGGTTACCAGTTCGAATCTGGTCGGGGGCTCCAGGTTTACCACGGCTTTGCTCGTGGTTCACCGCTCGCGGCGAGTCCTTACTGTAGCCAAACTGTAGCCAATCTCGCCCTTCGCACGTTAGATCGGCGGCGGTTAACAGTTCTCACGGTGCCGAACGGGTTCAGGCCCCGGAGAGAAGCCGCTTGAACTCCCGGATGGCCCTTCCCACTGCTGATTCTCCGCTTTGATGAGGACCCGCTTGTACGACCCCCTGCACCCCGCGCTCGTGATGCGGGAATCCTACATCGAGCAGGTCGTCGATCAACGGTACTAACCCGCCCGCGCTCATCGTACTGCCTCACGGGCAGGTCCCACCGGCGCGCTTGGATTACCTGCTCCGGGTAAGAGCCACCTTTAATTCCTCGCCGTCGGGGAGCGATCGGGTCACGGTAACCTTCTGACCGTTCATGAGGTCTGCGACTTGGTCCGGTCGGATCGTGATCTTCAGCGTCCCCACATGTGAGGCATCCAGGCGGGCCAGTCACCGGGCCGGCCCGGATAGCCCGAGGCGGACCATCCCCCGTGCATCCCGAAGCCGCCGACGAACGTCACGAGGACCAAGACCGCGAGGATCAGCACCAGGATGAGACTGAAATGCGCCCCGCGTCCCTGGGGCTCGGGCGCAAGCTCCTCGTGCATCTGCCGGTACTGTTCCGGGGGTCAGTTCCCCGCGTGCATATCGGTTATCCAGGATATCGCGGGCAGGGGATCGCAGTGCAGCGGGAGCGGCCGGGAAGAGCCAAGCGGCCAGCCCGAAGGCCAGCATGATCACGAGGACCCAGAACACGAGCATCCACGCCATCATGCCGGGCCACATGGCGCATCGCTCCTCCCGTCTCCGAACGGGTTCACCTCACCGGCTCGCACGATCGAGCCGGTGAGGCGAACCGCCGTGTCCCGCAAGCCGTGCCTGCGGGGCTCAGTTGAGCTCCTTCTCCTGGACAAAGGTCCCGTGCCAGCGATGATACCAGACTTGGCCGGTGTAGGCGTTTACGCTCAGCATCCCGACGACCTTGCCGTCGCGGGTCACATCAAGCGTGTAGTACCCGGGGAAGGTGTCGACGTTGCGCACCTTTGTCCCGGGCAGTTGAGCGGTGAGGAACGACTGCGCGATCGTCTTGGCTCGCGTCGCCGTGATCTGGGGCTGCGCCGTTGTCGCGGACCCGGGGCCCACGCCCGGTCCCCGCTGGCCGCCGGGGCCATAGCCATAGCTACCCATCATCCCGCCGCCTGTCGTGCCACCGGGACCGTAGCCAGAGCCGCCGCCCATCATCCC
>Ga0070731_10000446_pt1 | contig 56744 bp, 48 predicted proteins | sample Coa_R1_2_FD_66448 | JGI IMG/M metagenome (GOLD analysis project Ga0070731, IMG submission 66448) | Surface soil microbial communities from Centralia Pennsylvania, which are recovering from an underground coalmine fire - Coalmine... | ecosystem: Environmental > Terrestrial > Soil > Unclassified ... | reverse complement strand
GTGATTCTGGAAAACGCCTACCTTAACGACGAGCAAAAAATTCTCGGCTGCAAACTGGTTGAGGAAGCCGGCGCGCATTTTGTGAAAACATCGACAGGCTTCGCGCCGACAGGTGCAACCGTGGCGGACGTCAAGTTAATGCGCGCGAGCGTCAGCCCAAAAGTGCAGGTGAAAGCCGCGGCGGGAATTCGCACGCTGCAAGCGCTGCTGGACATGATCGACGCGGGCGCGACGCGCGTGGGCTCGACCGCAACGGCGACGATGCTGGATGCGTTTGGCAACGTGCAGGGAACGGAGAAGGCGACGGTTTATGGGTATTGAAGTTTAATTCGCCGCGGTTCGCGGCATCGCGCTCTATTTTTCCGGCGCTTTTTCGGGCACTTTGTCCGGCGCCTTTTCAGGCGGCTTTTCGTCCTTCTTGGGCTCGTCTTTCTTGGGTTCGTCAGGCTTCACCGCGGCCAAAGCCTCCAACCCTTTTATCACGGCCGGTTTTGATGCATCGTCCACGTTCTGCTGATTATCCAGCGCTGGATTGATCGGATGCCCGGCGACGTCGTAATCTTTGGGCCATTCATAATCGGCTTTGGGAATCGGGAACTTTTCGCCTTTGTGGATGGTCTCCCAATCGTCCAAGTCCTGCTTGCGCAACTCCACATAGCCAGGAATCGCATAATGCTTCCCGACTTCCTGATATTCGGTGATGTGCCACGTGTGGCCGGCCGGCTTGTCGCCGAAGAGCTTGAAGCCATAGTTCGAACTCAAATCGTCATTCAACAACAGCACCGCGCCCAAGGTCATCAGAAAGCTGAGCAGCAAGAGCATGGCGTACACATCGAAGCGCGGTTTTTCAACACCATCTGCCATCGGTCAAATCCTCGATTCTCAGCCGAATTATATCACTGACTGCAACTCTGCCACTTCATTTTGAGCCGCTCCCTTGCGGTCGCGGTTCGTGGGGACGCGCCTACTTTTAGCGCGTTCTCGCGTCGTCGTTTTTGTCCACCACCACGTTCATGTCTTTCGGCGTCAGGATGATGCGCGCCGAACTCATGTCGGGCCACACTTTGTCCACCTGCACCGTGCCCTTGTAGGTCGGTCCATTGCTGACCATGAAATGGTAGCCTGGCTTGACGCCTTGATTGCTTCCCGCGGATAGCATGACCAGATTGACATCGGGCTTGACCGCAAGCACTTTGGCTTCGATCAGCGGCTGGTCGGGGTTCAACTGCAGAATCTGGTACACGTCGTAACCTCGGCGAATCAATTCGGCGATGGTGTTGGCATTTGTCTGCGCGTCCTGCTGCGAAGTTTTGAGATCGCGGTTGAGCTGCCCGATCAATGTCTTGGCCTGCGCCAGTTCGGATTCGTTGTCCGCCAACTGATTCTTCATCGCCTGCGCGTTGTTGCGCTCGACCGCCACGGCTTGTTCGAGTTTCATGACAACTTTGTGAGCCTTATCCAGATCGCTGACAAGGCGCTTGTTTTCGCGCGCTTCTTCCTGGCGTTCAGCGTTGGTCAACGCGTTTTCATTTTCTTTCGTGGCGAGCCGGGCCTCCACCTCAGTCACTTTTTCGCGAAAACTTTCCTTGGCACGCTTCTCTTCGTCGCGCTCTTTGCGTATTGCATCTTCGCGTACGTCGTGTTTCGCGACATTGACGGCCAAGTCCCGTTCAGTTTTCTGAACGTCCGCCACGTCTTTGACGTTGCGCGTCTTTTCGACCTGGTACATCTTCTCCCATTTAGTCGCGGCAGCCCACGAATGCAGCGCGAAATACAGGAAGAATGCCGATATGATCAAGTTGAAGACGACCAAGACTTTTGCGACGAAGCTCACGGTTTAGAGACCTCCCCGAAATCCGACAATGCCCACACCCGCCGTCAAAGGACTGCGGACACGTCATTGCTCCATTTGAAGAATGCGCCGATTATGCGCGCACTTTTTAACAAGTCAAGGGCATTTCACATTCTGACTTGACCGAATTTTGACCGATTTTTGAGCGTTTTTTCAACGCCCAAGCGCAGGCACTTCAGCTATTCTCCTCTATTAAGATGCACAATTTGCCAAGAATGAGACGGGCAAGCCTCGGTTGTGCTGCACGCGAAAAAAAATTCGAGAGATTTTTGTGCAGAGTCCGCGTTCGTAGTCCCGCCTTTAGGCGGTCTGAGCCGCCTTATGGCGGGACTACAAACTCAAACACTATTTTCCAATTCCCTCTTGACAAGCGCGCGCTGCTCTATACTATCCCTTCTTTCCCGCCCGGACTTCCAGGGCGGTTGTCTTTTTAATGAACACGCGATTACGCAGGAATTAGAGGAGCGAGTCACGCCATGTCCGCGGCAGCAGCAGCACCCAAGGCCAAGCCTTTCAAATCTTATGTCGCCAAACACGGCGAACTCCAGCAAAAATGGTATCTCGTGGATGCCGCCGGCCAATCGCTGGGACGCATTTCCACACTGATCGCTCGCCGGCTGATGGGAAAGGACAAACCGACCTACACGCCGCACCTCGATACCGGCGATTTCGTGGTCGTGGTCAATTCTGAAAAAGTTTCAGTGCATCCGAACAAAATAGAATCCAAGACCTATCGCAAATGGTCCGGCTATCCAGGCGGTTTGCGCGTGCGCACCCTGGCCGACGAGCAGGCGCGCAATCCGAACACGATCATCACCGAATCGGTGCGGCGCATGTTGCCCAAGACGATGTTGGGCAAAGCGATGCTTTCGAAATTGAAGGTGTATGTGGGTACGAATCATCCGCACTCCGCGCAGAAGCCGGAAGCGTGGGCGCTGCTGAAGTAATTTAGGAGGGGCGGCGCTCCTGCCGCCCTTGTTGGTGGGGAATTAAATCGTCCGATCGAAAAGAACGAGGGATTTGCAAGTGAGCAGCGAAGACAAAACTGGCGGGTATTTTTGGGGCACGGGCCGGCGCAAATGCGCCACGGCCGCGGTGCGCATGCGGCCGGGCACCGGCCACATCGTGGTCAACGGGCGCAAAATCGAAAACTTTTTTGCGCATGAAAATCAACGCGCCGCGGCCACGTCGGCTCTGCGCTTCGTGAAGCTTGCGACGGCCTTCGATGTGTTCTGCCAAGTCAACGGCGGCGGCACGACCGGCCAGGCGGAAGCCATCCGCATGGGCATTGCCCGAGCGCTGCTGCTGTACGATCGCGCGCTCGAGAAAAGCCTGCGCACCGAAGGGTACCTCACTCGCGACTCTCGCATGGTCGAACGCAAAAAGTACGGCCAGGCCGGCGCGCGCCGTCGTTTCCAATACTCGAAACGCTAGAGGGGACTTTTCATCCGACATTTACGCGGCCCCTCGCTCCGCTGTTGCGGAGTCACGAGGGGCCGCAGTATTTAACGGCTTATTTGTCATTTTGCATTTGTGATTTGTGATTTTTCATTTTTGTTGACGCCGCGCATTCAGTTAAATGACAGATGACAAATGACAAATCAAAAATGACAAATGAGCCGTTCCGAGGGTTATCATGGCGGCAACCAAAAGTAGCGCATCAAATTCCTCCGGGCCATGGGACGGCCTCATCCACAACGTCCCCGGATTTCGCACGGCCTCGCTGCATTGCGGGTTGAAGACGGCCAAGGAAGAGCCGCCGGATTTGGCGCTGGTGGTCTGCGAAGAGCTCGCCTCCGCCGCGGGGTGTTTTACGAAAAATCGCGTCTGCGCGGCTCCGGTCACCGTCTGCCGCCAACATTTGAAAAAAAGCAAAGGCGTGGCGCGCGCGCTCATTATTAACGCCGGCAATGCCAACGCCTGCACCGGCGAACAAGGTTTGGCCGACGCGCTGAAGATGGCGAAGTTGACCGCGGCGGGCATAAATTGCAAAGCCGAACAGGTGCTGGTGTTTTCAACAGGAATCATCGGCCACAAACTGCCCATGGAAAAAGTCTCAGCGGGAATCGCGCGCGCCGTTCAATTTGTCCGCGAGAAACCGTGCATCGGCGATTTTGCGCGCGGCATCATGACAACCGATCTGGTGCCCAAGACGGCGGGGGCCAAATGTGCCGTGGATAAAAAAACGGTTTCCGTCGCGGGCGCATGCAAAGGCTCCGGCATGATCGCGCCGAACATGGCGACGATGCTGGGTTTCGTGGCCACCGACGCGAAGATCGCGCCCGCCGTGCTGCAAAAATGTCTTTCCGAAATTGTGGACGAAACGTTCAATTGCGTGACCGTGGACGGCGACACTTCGACCAACGACAGCATCGTCGTGCTGGCTTCCGGCAAAGCGTGCAACAAGCCGATTTCGAAAAACAGCGGCGCCGATTACGAAGCGTTTCGCGCGGCGCTGCATTCCGTCTGCGACAGTCTCGCTCGCCAGATTGCCGCCGACGGCGAAGGCGCCACGCACACGGTCACCGTTTACGTCGGCGGAACGAAGCACGATGCCGACGCGGAAAAAATTGCGCGCACGATTGCCGAGTCGCCGTTGGTCAAAACCGCCATCGCTGGCAACGATCCCAACTGGGGGCGCATCGTCGCCGCGGCGGGGCGCGCGGGTGTGGTCTTCGATCCGCTCGACACATCGCTCACAGTCAACGGCATCGAGCTTTTTCGCAACGGCGAACCGGCCGCTTTCGACAAAGCTGCCGCCAGCGCCGCGCTCAAACCGCGCGACACGAGCCTGGTCCTGTTGGTCGGCGATGGCCCCGGCCGCGCGAAATTTTACACCTGCGATTTGACCCACGGATACATCACGATCAATGCGGATTACCACACGTAGGATAGGAGTCAGGAGATAAGAGATAGGAGAAGAGAAGCCAATTACCATCCCCTATCTCCTTTTTAAGCGGAGCTTAAAAATGCTGAACGCTCTCGAAAAAGCCAAAGTCTTCCTCGAAGCCCTGCCGTACCTCAAGGCGTATGATCGCCGCTTCGTCGTGATCAAGATCGGCGGCAGCACCATGACCGACGACAAAATCCTGCCGTCGGTGGTGCGCGATGTCGTGTACCTCGAGCAAGTCGGCATCTGGCCGATCCTTGTTCACGGCGGCGGCCCGCGCATCACCGAAGAAATGGAACGCCGCGGGATGCAGGCGACGTTTGTGAAAGGGCGCCGCGTCACTGACGAAGCCACGCTTGAAATCGCGCAGAAAGTGCTGATCGAAGAAATCAGTGCCAACGTCGTCCGGCTGATTGAAAAAGAGGGCGGCAAAGCCATCCCGCTCAACGGGCGCGGCTCCGGCTATCTGCGCTGCCATAAAAAAATCTTTGCGGAAGACCCAACGATGGACCTCGGCTTCGTCGGCGAAATCGATTCCTCCGACTCGGAACTGGCGCACCGCATGTTGCTGGGCGGAATCATTCCGGTCGTCGCGCCCATCGCGCGCGGGCCGGAAAAACAATTGTACAACGTCAACGCCGATTCGGTCGCATGGAAAATCGCGTCGGAATTGAAGGCAGAGAAATTGATTTATCTCTCGAACGTGCCCGGCATTTTGCGCGACAAAAACAAGCCCGAATCGCTGATCTCCAGCGCCACGCTGGCCGAATGCGACGAATTGATGAACACCAACGTGATCGTTGGCGGCATGATTCCGAAGATCGAAGCGTGCATGGCTGCGCTGCAAAACGGAGTCAAAAAAACGCACGTGATCTCCGGCTTGCAAGAGCATTCGCTGCTGCTCGAAATCTTCACGCCGGAAGGAATCGGGACGGAAATTCGAATGTGATTTGTTTCGTGGTGCAGGCGTCTCGCCTGCACGGGCATTGGAATCGTGCAGGCGAGACGCCTGCACCACGGGAGCACGCCCATGTCAACGAACGCCGAAGTGCAAGCGATGTACGAGCAATACGTCTTCCAGAATTACGGCCGCGCGCCGATTGCCGTCGTGCGCGGCGAAGGCTCGCGCGTGTGGGACGCCAACGGCAAGCGCTATCTCGATCTGTTGCCAGGACTCGGCGTCAACGGCCTCGGCCACTGCCCGCCGCGAGTTGTCGCGGCGCTGCAAAAACAAGCCGCGCAGTTGCTCCACATCCACAACAATTATTTGTGGGAAAGCCAGGCGCAACTCGCCAAAGCCCTCGTTGGAAAACTCACGGGCATCGACGCGCCACGCGCGTTCTTTTGTAATTCGGGCACCGAAGCCAGCGAAGCGGCGATCAAGCTCGCGCGACTCTGGGGCAAACGCAACGGCGGGAAATGGAAACTGATCAGCACGCTCAACGGATTTCATGGCCGCTCCTATGGCGCGCTGACCGCAACCGGCCAACTCTCGCTTCAAAAGGGCTGCGGCCCGTTGCTGCCGGGATTCAGCTACGCGCCGCTCAACGATGCAAGCGCGCTCGAAAAAGCGTTCGACGACGACGTCGTTGGATTCATGGTCGAACCGATTCAGGGCGAAGGCGGCATCTATCCTGCGACCAGCGGCTACCTTCACGCCGCGCGCAAACTTTGCGACAAATTCGGCGCGCTGCTGATGTACGACGAAGTGCAATGCGGCATGGGGCGCACGGGCGATTATTTCGCTTATCAGACGCTCAAAGCGCCCGCGCCCGACCTGATCTGGCTGGCCAAAGCGCTCGGCGGCGGATTTCCCATCGGCGCGCTGCTGGCGAAAGGTTCCGTCGCGCAGTGCCTGGTGCCCGGCACGCATGGCTCGACATTCGGCGGCAATCCCCTGGCGTGTGTCGCGGGGCTCGCGGTGATTGACACCATCGATTCTGGAAATTTGATCGAGCACGTGCGCGCCGTTTCGCGGCATCTCGCCGGATTACTCGAAAATCTGCGCGCGAAGCACGCCTCGAAGATCAACGAAATCCGCCAGGTCGGTTTGATGGCCGGCATCGATTTGAATTTCCCGGGCAAGGCCGTGTACGCGCGCTGCCAGGAAGAAGGCTTGTTGATCAACGTCACACACGACACCACGCTGCGCCTGTTGCCGGCGATGAATGTCAAGCGCGAAGAACTCGACGAAGGCATTGCCATTATTTCGAAAGTGTTAAGTGAATAACGCTCGTTACACGTTACGCGTTATACGTTACACGTTTCTAGTTCGCACACTCAAAAACGTTTAACGTTTAACGGGTAACGTTTAACGCACTCAGCACTCAGGACTCAGCACTCAGGACTTCGTTATCATGAGCCACAAAATGCGGGACCTCATTTCCTTGGACAGCGTCAGTGCCGCCGAGATCATGGCGATTCTCGATCTCGCCGCGCAGCAGAAGCGCGATCCCGAATCGTACCTCAGCCGCCCCGTGCTGCGCGGCAAAGCCGTCGGTCTGTTCTTCGAGAAGGCCTCGCTGCGCACGCGCTTGAGCTTCGAAGTGGCAGTCGCGCAGTTGGGCGGCACCAGTATTTACGTGGGCCAGGAAGCCGGGCGCATCGGCGAGCGAGAAGCGATTGTGGACATGGCGAAATCGGCCTCGCGCTACCTGGACGCATTCGTGCTCCGCACGTTTAAAGACGAAACGATTGTCGAGATGGCTCGCCACGCGACCAAACCGGTGATCAACGGGCTGAGCGACAAGCAGCACCCCTGTCAGATTCTGGCCGATTTGCAGACGATCCGCGAACGGCTGGGGCGCATCGAAAAAATCAAAGTCGCGTTCATCGGCGACAGCAACAACGTGTGCCGCTCGCTGGCGCACGCGCTCCCGAAATTTGGCTCGCAGCTTTTTGTCGCCAGCCCGCACGGCTACACTTTTGCGCCGGGTTTCGTCAAATCCAGCGGGATCACGCAGGTGGCCGCGCCTGTGGACGCCGTGAAGGACGCGGACGTCGTGTACACGGACACGTGGACCTCAATGGGACAGGAAAACGAAGCTCACAAACGGCGCGCGATGTTCCAAGATTACCAGATCAACGCGGCGCTGTTGTCCCACGCGCCAAAAGCGATCTTCATGCACTGCCTGCCCGCCCATCGCGGCGACGAATGCACCGACGACGTGATCGACGGCCCACAGTCGGTCGTCTACGACCAGGCCGAAAACCGGCTGCACGCGCAGCGCGCGCTGCTGACGCTGCTGGTCTCGTAGTGCGTCAAGTTAGCGCTGCATCATACTACTTGATGTCGGTCCAATTCATGCGCGCAGCAAGTGCGCGGAGTTCTGAGAATCGGCGCTTTGCGCGAATGCGGCGGCGGCAGCCGTGAGTAAATTGATAGAACGCGGGAAGGAACGCGCCGATGACAAGCACTTGAATGCAACTGTATTTCAGCGTGAGCAGCGCGGTGACAAGAAAGCTTTGCGGATACACGATGCAGAATGCGATCAGCGCGATCATCACGAGCGGGAAACCGAGAATGATGGCGCGGTCGCCGGTCATGTCACGGCGCAATCGGGGCGCAAATTCGCGCGCGGCGTTGTGAAATGCATCCAAATCCCGCGGACTGATTTCCGTGTTTTTGTCCAAGACTTGAATAAGAATCCGAATTTGATCTTCGAGGTCCTGCATGCGGTTGGACGCGACTGTTTTTCGAAGCGTGAACAATTCGGAGACGACCGCATCGACGAGTTCCGGAGAAAAGCCTTCGGCTTTCAGGCGCGTGGCGCAGGCGGAGCGGGAGGGTAAGATGCGCATGAGTTCAAATGCGCGCTCGCGTAGACGCTGGTCTTCGGCATCCGACGTGGCGGGTTCGACATTCATCGCGATGCTCCGCGCAAGGCGCATTCATTTTCGCTTCGGTTTTTGGGGCGCAGGCGGCGGCGAGAGGACTGATTTCACGCGCTGTCGCCAGTCGCGCATCATTTCCGGATGCATCTCATGGAGAATATGCTCCGCCTTGGCCAAATCTGCGCGGCCGGATTTGACGATCGACGCAAAATCGCCGAGATGGCGGGGCTGATTCGAGTACAAGTATAGCAAAAGCAGATGCTCCAGCGATGCGACGCGCATGGACGCGCCGAAAAGTTTTTCGCGCGTGGCATGCGCGATAGCGCTGGCTTCGGGTTCACCTTCGGCAATTAGCAAATCCACTTCGTGTTGCGTTTGGGGATCGACAAATATAATCATTGATTCGAGTGCATCCGAATCGTGTATGGGAGTGCTGGCAACCAGATTCGCTTTGCGCAGCGCCGCGATCGCGGCTTCCGCGTCGTCGCTTAGAACCGCGATATCCAAATCGCGCGTCATCCGCGGCAGGCCGCGCGCGGCGAGAGCCGCGGCGCCGATTACGCAATAACCGATGCCCGACGCTTCCATCGCTTTCGCGGCGCGGCGAATTGTCTTGGGCAGGCCGGTGGCGCGTCCGCTGATGGGGTCGGTCATGACGACGTCCAATTCAAATGAACTGATCATTGCCGCCTATTATATCACGACTTTTTCGCCGGCTTTGATTTCCGTCGGCGCTTTGCCTTCGAGTCCTTCGCCTTCGAGACTGGTCAGCGGGCTGATTTCGATTTCACACGCCAGCGAACCGTCGGAATTGCGCGCAACGTTGGTTCCGGCGGCGGCGAGCCATCGCGCGTACTGCTCCTGCATGTCGCGTTTCGCGGTGGCGGGCGAATCATCGCCTTCGGCGTTCTTCACCGGGCTGAAATCGTCTTCGCGGCGCGTTTCGACGTTGAGCGTGCGGTCGGCGTAAGCGAGCGCATCAAACACAAACGTTTCGAATTTGATCGCATTCTTTTCGCCGTGTTTGAGCTGAATTGGATTTCCGTCCGGACCAATGCAGGCCACGGCTTTTTCGGCTTTGTGATAAGGCAGTTGGAAGCCACCCTTGTTGAGTTGTTCGATGAATCCCACGTCGATGACGTGAATGGCGATGCTGCCGGCCCACCACTTCAGCGATTTGTCCGGAAGCGTCTCGCGCGCGGCGGATTCGGACAGATCGGAATATTCGACGACGCAAAGTTTGCCGTTTTTCACGCCGAAGACGCCGACCTTTTCCTTCCAATCGCGCTTGCGGCACGCCTTGCTCGACATCTTCGAATCGGCCAGCAAGTGATAACCGATGAAGGCCGGATCGCCGATTTGTGTGAGCGGGTTATCGACTTGAAAATAAAAAAGCGTATCCACTCCTTGCGCACGCAGCCACGCAGTCGCGCCGGAATCGCAAAGCGCTTTGATCGAACCGCCGTGACCGTTGGGGCTGAGCGCCAGTTCGTGCTTCGCCTGCATCAGAATTTTCCCATCGCGACCGACGGCCGGCATGTTGGACTGCTTAAAGATGCGAATGGAATCGGCGCCCAGATTGAAGTAATTGTGCTCAGCAAAAAATCTATTCGTCTCATCATCGTTCGCGTCCGAAGTCATGATCAGCCAGGGCACGCGTGCAATGTAACGCCGGCGCAGCGCGAGAATTTTTTCGGCATGAATTTGAAATAGCGTGCGCTCGGTGATCGGACCGATTTTGAACGCGCCCTTGGGGCCGTCGAGTCCGAGGCGCGTGCCCTGTCCGCCCGCGACGAGGAAACAGCCGATGCGCCCATTGCGATACGCGCCTTCGCCGAAGGAGCGCGCGCCGCGCTGCGCCTGGCGCTGCTCTTCAGTCGAAGGAACCGGAACCACGGGCGCGGGCTGCAATTCTGCAGCGTCGGTGGGCGCCGAGCCTTTGACAAGCTCCGCGACGAGCCGGTCGATCAGGTCGAAATCGAGCGCCGAGAGGTGCGCGAGCAGCGTTGATTTTTCGGCGTCATTGAGCGAGTCGAAAAAGCGAAAGAGGTGGCCATGGCCGCGGCTCTCGGCGAGGGATTTCAGATTTAGCGGAATGATCATGCGGGCCTCAGATTTGCCGATTGACGATGACTGTAAATGAGCGCAGTGTCGTCACGCCATAGTCAATCGTCAATGCTCAATCGTCAATCAAAAATTACGATTGCGCTTGTGGAGGAAACACGCCCTCCACCGCCATGCCCATGCTATGGTAACCGTGATCGACGTGAATCAGCGTGCCGGTAATGGCGCTGGCCAGCGGCGAGCAAAGGAACGCAGCCGTGTGGCCGACCTCCTCGGCTTTCATCGCTTCGCTTCGCGCGGCGTTCTTCTTGTAATAATCGACCATCACTTCGATCGTGCCGATGGCTTTTGCCGCGCGGCTGGCGAGCGGACCCGCGGAGATGCAATTGATGCGCACGCCGTATTTGCGGCCGGCTTCGAACGCGAGCGTGCGTGTGTCGCTTTCGAGCGCGGCTTTCGCGGAACTCATCCCGCCGCCGTAGCCGGGAACGGCGCGTTCCGATGCAAGATACGAGAGCGAAACAAACGAACCGCCCGGGCGCATCAGCGGCGCGAAGCGCTGGACCATGGCGACAAGCGAATACGCGCTGGCGCTGAGCGCCGCGAGATAACCTTTGCGCGACGTTTCGATCAGCGGCTTTTTTACTTCCGGGCCGTTGGCAAGGCTGTGCACGACGATATCGAGCGGCTTCTCGCCGAAATCGGCGACGATCTTCGCGACGCATTCTGAAATCGTGTAGGCAGGCACTTCCTTGTAACGCTTGTCGTCGCGAATTTCGGGCGGCACGTCTTCGGGCGAATCGTAGACAGCGTCGAACGGATAGATTTTTTCGAAACTGAGTTTGCCGCCCGCGTAGGCGACGTTGTCGTCGAATTTTCCGCGCTCAAGACTTCTGGTGAACAGCGAGAGCACCGGCGGCCACGTGCCCACGCAGATGGACGCGCCGGCCTGATGCAGCGCCTTGGCAATGGCCCATCCATAGCCATTGTCGTCTGCGACACCGGCGACGAAGGCGCGTTTGCCGGAAAGGTCGATGGGAAGCATCTTAGTTGTCCTCCGCGATGAACCAACGTTATTCGCGAGCATTTTACAACATCGGGATGAAATTGCTTGTCCGCAGTTTCGCGATTCACGCCGGCACAACCAAATTCCTCCCCGTCATCTGCGCCGGCTGCGCGATGCCAAGCAGAAACGCCAGCGTCGGCGCCACGTCCGCCAATCGGCCTCGATTCAGCTTCGCATTTTTAAAGCGTTCGCTGACCAGATAGCACGGCACATCATTGGTCGTGTGGGCCGTGTGCGGGCTGTTCGTGGCGTAGTCCCACATTTGTTCGCAATTGCCGTGATCGGCTGTGACGAGAACTTCCCCGTTTACTTCGCGAAGCGCTTCGACGATTTTTCCGACATTGCGATCCACTTCTTCGACGGCGGCGATGGCGGCGCTTTCAACGCCGGTATGGCCAACCATGTCGCCGTTCGCGAAATTCAGGATGATCAGGTCATATTTTTTCGAGCGGATCGCGTCGAGCGCTTTCGCGGTGAGTTCCGGTGCGCTCATTTCGGGCTTGAGATCATACGTCGCAACTTTCGGCGACGGCGCCATCGCGCGGTCTTCGCCATCAAAGGGCTGCTCGCGCCCGCCCGAGAAGAAGAACGTGACGTGCGGATATTTTTCAGTCTCGGCCATGCGGATTTGCTTCAATCCCGCTTTCGATGCCGCTTCGCCGAGCGTGCCTTCGAGCACTTTGCTGGCGAACGCAATCGGCGCGTTGAATCCGGCGCGATAATCGGTGAGCGTGGTGAGCAGCACTTTCGGAGTCCGGGCGCGCGCGAAACCTTTGAAATCGGCATTCAAAAAACATTCACACAATTCTCGTGGCCGGTCGCTGCGGTGATTAAAACTCAAAACCGAATCGCCGTCCTGAATCGTGGCGACCGGCTTGCCGTCTTCGCCGACGATGACGGTGGCCTTGATGAATTCGTCGGTCTCGCCACGTTCGTAGGCTTTCGCAATCGCGTCAGCGGCGCTGGACGCGGTGTGTTCGCCCACGCCGTCCACCATCGCCTTCCATGCCTTTTCGACGCGCTCCCAGCGCTTGTCGCGGTCCATGCCAAAATAGCGGCCGGTAACGGTGGCGATCACGCCGGTATCGTAAAGGTCAAGTTTGCGCTGCAATTCGTCAACCCATCCCGCACCCGTCTTGGGTCCAGTGTCGCGACCGTCGGTAAAAACGTGAAACACCACGCGGTCTTTGCGCAATTCGTGTTTGGCGCAGAGACGCACGAGCGCGAAATAAGCTTCATCGAGCGAATGCACGCGCGCCGCTGAGATCAACCCGAAGAGATGCAGGCGGCTGTTGTTCTTTTTCGCGTGCTCGATCGCTGCGACAATGGCGGGATTCGTATCGAACGAACCGTCGGCGACCGCTTGCGCGACTTCCATCAAATCCTGCCAAACAATGCGCCCCCCGCCGAGATTGAGATGCCCGACTTCGCTGTTGCCCATCGTACCTTTGGGCAGGCCCACATCGGTGCCACACGTGACGAGCGTCGTGTACGGGCACTGCTTGCTGAGCGCATCGTAAACAGGCGTTTTGGCGAGCCTCACGGCGTTATGATCGGCGCTGGCGCGCAAGCCCCAGCCGTCCATGACGATCAGCATGACGGGACCTTTGCGGGGAGGGATGGCGGACATCGAGTAGTTGCTCCTTGTTTCTAAATGGAAGAAGTGCCCATGCGGAGTTGCGCGAGGTTTCGGATGTGCTGGATCATGTAGGCGATGATTTTGGGGAGGCCGAAAGCGTCGATGGCGGCGTGAATTTCCTCGGCGTGCTTAAGCTGCTCCGTCGCTTCGGACTCAACGAATTCCTCGCGCAAATTGTAATCGGCGCGATGGCGCCAACTGCGCAAATTATGAAGCATCATGCCTATCGCCGCGACTTCATTTGTTTCGGATCTTGAGAGCGCCGAAATAATCCATTCGTGGCCAAGTTGACTGATCTGCGCCTGTTTAAGCAGCCGAGCGCTGACCTGATTCGACAACGCAAATTGAAACCGCAGGAAGGCTGAATAGTAACTTCGGCTGATGGACGTTCGATAATTCGATTCCAACCGGAACGGCAGATCAATGAGCTGCCTGGCAGTTTGAAGAAAGTCGCGTGAATCCATTTCAACCGTAAGTGCGTAGAACGCTCATTAGCTTGAGGTAGACGTCTTCAGGGAATTGGCTCTTAATGCGAAAAAAGAATGCGGTATTTCTCTTTTTGAATTCATCGTATGACAAAGAGGACTTTACCACAAACGCAACGTCACGCGGCAGAAGAAAATAATCGTGCGGAATTGCTTCCAGTTTCGCGCTGTCGAGCTCGCCCAATTCCTCGCACAGGATGTCATAGACAGGTTTAACTTTGTCCGCAATGCCCAATTCCTCCACAATTTGTGCGGCATCGTTCGGGATTTCCAAAGGAGGAGCCGCTTGTGGCGTGAGCACAGCGGCGCTCGGCGAGGCAGACAATTCGGAGTGCATTACGGAGTTCCTCTATTCCAATCGGAAGTCTATCACGCATCCGCGCTCAAATCAATCCTCCGCTATTTCTTCTCTTCCGTTTTCGGCGCATCTCCCTTCGGCGCATCCGGCTTCGGCGCGTCAGGCTTTGTATCGTCCGGTTTGGGTGCATCCGGTTTCGGTGCGTCCGATTTGGGCGCATCCGGCTTCGTGTCGTCCGGTTTTGGCGCGTCCGGTTTTGGCGTCGGCGTGTCGCTGCCGCTTTCCTCTTTCTTTTTCGGAGCGGGCATCTTGGGCTGCTCAGGCTCGGCTTCCTTGGGCAACTGCGCGATCTGAATTCCAGTGTCGCGCTTCTTTTCCTTGTAGCTCACAATCCGCCCGTCGCTTTGCACCGCGTAAATGCGCGCGCCCGAATTGCGGTTGCTCCAATTGTTGTTGTACTCCAGGTACTGCGCGGCCGAGCTTTCGGTCCACGCGATCTGGCCCGTGCCTTTGTCCACCGCGGCGACGCTCTTGTACGCATGTTCGCCGACGGGTCCGCTGCCAATGTACGCGTAGATCGGCCCGGCCGTGACAATGCCTTCGCCTTTCACTTTCCAGAATTCCGCGAAGTGCTCCGGCGTTTCGTACCCGCCTTTCGCCGGCGAGCGCGCTGGCGTGATGCGCAGCGCCTGCACGTTTCCGTCTTCGAGCGGAACATAGACCAGCGGCGTCTGCGGTTCGTCAGCGAAGATATTGCCGCGCGCGAGCTGCCCCGGCGCGTAGCTCCACTTTTTGCGCATCGCCAAACGGTCCAGGCAATACACGAACATGTCGCGCGACCCGCAATAGATGTTGCCGGTCGTGACGGTCAGTTCCGTGCACGGCGCGCCCATCATGTAGTACGGCTCCTGCTCTTCGCCTTCGGTGCGATTGACCGCGTAAATGTAATTGTTGTCCGCCGTGTAGTAGAGCATGTCCTCGCGCAGGCGGATGGGCGTGAGCGTGAACGCGCCGTTGCGATTGGCTTTGAGCCACTGCTTGAAGAGATCGAACGTCGGCGCAATCACATCGTCGCTGGCGCGCGGGCCGCGAATGAGCGTGGCCAATCTTCCGCGGCTCCAATACGCATGAATGCGCGAATCCCAGCCCGGCACGTAGATCGATTCGAGGTTCTGCCACTCGTGAGTGTATTCGGCCGGATACAACGCCGGATCGATCAACAGCGGTTCGGCGCTCATAATAAAATCCGTGCTTAATTTCCAGCGCACATTGCCGCCGCGCTTGTCGATCGCGATCAAATTATTGTGGACGTTCACCAGCACATTGGCGCGGCTGACCGAAGGGCCGAAACGGATGTCGCCGTCAAGGTCGCACTGCCAAAGGTGGTAGCCGTCGGCGCGGCGCACCGCAACGAGACTTTTGCCGGAGACGGTGAGGATCAAATCGTCCTTTACCCACCCGCGCGTCGGCGCACCGGCGCTCGATGGCACCGATATCCACTCCACTTCCATTCCGGCGGGCGCCATTTCGGCGCGCAGACTCCACGCCGCCAACGCGACGCTTAAAACCAGTGCCGCCCAAACGCCCGCATTCTTCTGCTTTAAGCTCATGCCTGCGCACCTCGCTGCTTTAACAATGCCGACAAACTGACCTGATGCTTCGTTTCGTACGCCTTCATTCGTTCAATCGCGCGCAAATCCCGTTCGATCGCGTTGGACAGCCGGTACACGTGCGGCCGATTCTCTTTGGCCGCACGCAGATCCGTCAGCACGTGATCCCAGGAACCTTCGTACAGCAAGTCCTTGAGATCGACGAGCACGCGCTCGTGCGGCTCCAAATTTTTAACGAACGCCCCCGGCGCAAGATCCAAATCCGGATCCCCACCGAACGCACTCACCGCCGCGTCGTTCACGCGCGCCCCCATACGCAGGATTCAAAACCGCAAATTGTATAGGGCAAGCACAATCTGTCAATCCGGGGAAAACGGAAAGTGCGTTCGTAGTCCCGCCTTTAGGCGGAGAATGGTTCCGCAGCGGGAAGCTTTCCGCCTAAAGGCGGGACTACGAACACGCTCGCCAACGCTCGAACATCGCCGCCTGCCCAACGACTGCGCCCGCTTCGTCCAGCACATTCCAGATCACCGCGTCCTCGATGCGAAAGCGTTTCCCTGTGCTCGAAATTCGAATTCCCCCATAGCCAGACACAAAACCGTCGCGCCGGACTTTGTTCATGAATTGCTCGCGTTCTTCGCGGTGCATCGGTTCAGCCGTCTCGCGCGACGGCATGGCTGTCAAGCGCCCCCAATCGACTTCCCACAATATCAGCGCCGCGGCGTTGCCATAGTTCAAAATCGGATCTGCTTGCGTACCGTGCGAGACGATCACGAACGGCGCGTCGAAGAGCGCGCGTGCATCCCCGGCCGGATCGCCGGTGCGCGCGATGAGCTCGCGGCCAGTCCACTTTTTGAAGCTGTCAAGCAGCCGTTGGACGTGGGTTTCGAGTAAAGTCATGTCAATCACTTATACAGATGATAAACCATCACATACACAATCATCCCCGTGATCGACACGTAAACCCAGATCGGAAACGTGATCTTCGCGATCTTCTTGTGCCGCTCCCAATCCTGCTTGTACGCGCGCCGAAAGGTGATGATGACCAGCACGACATTGGTCGCGGCGAGCGTCAAATGCGGAATGAGGATAATGTAATAGTAAATAAACCGGATCGGCCCAGTGCCTTTGAACGGCACGTCTCCGACTTTTGAATGGTAGAATAAATAGCTGGTCAGAAACAACAGCGTCGTGACGCCCGCTGAAATCATGCAGTTTCGATGCTGCTCTTTCTGCCCGCGCTTGATCGCCCGATAGCCAAACATCAAAAAAACAAACGAGATCAAATTGAGCGACGCATTCACCGTCGCGAGAAATGTCCAATCCATAAATTGCTATCCTTTTGATTTAACGTCGCTCGTTTCAATTTTTGCCGGCGGCATCGTGCGCAGTTTGCGCACCGCCGCGGCCATGCGTTTGACGTTCGGCTTCGAATCGTCCAGCGGATCGACCCATCCGCGCACATAGCCCTGAGCGTCCACCAGCACCAACAATTGCGAATGCAAAATCGGCTCGGCGGACGTGCCGTTTTTTTCGTCCACGTTCAGCAAGAATTCCTTCGACGTCATGCGATAAATTTCGTCCCGATCCCCGGTCAGAAACAGCCAGCGCGGACTCACCGCGTCGTGAAGCATCGCGTATTTGGTCAGCACCTCCGGCGTGTCATGTTCCGGATCCATCGAAAACGAAACAAGCTTCACCGACCGCAGGTCGGCGAGCTCCTTGTCGAGGTCCGACATTTTTTGAATCACCAGCGGGCAGATTCCGGCGCAACGCGTGAAGAAAAAACTCGCAACCCACACTTCGCCGCGCAAATCTTTCGCTTCCACTTTTTTACAGTGCTGATCGACCAGCGAAAAACTCTTGATCTGCCGCCAAACATTGAAGTCTTCAAGTTCCGGCCCGCTGACCATGCCCGCTTGCGTCGTCGGCCACGGTTTGGTGTCATACGGTCCCTTTCCCGACAAGTCTGGCGTCGGCGGATGTGCTTTTTTCCAGAACGAATAGCCCACCAGCCCGATCACGACCGCGATCAGCAAGCCCCACGCGGCTTTGTGCGCCAAGGTCGGAGGGTCGTCGTTCACTGCAAATCCCCCGTCGTGCGCGTGCCGGAAATGAGCACCGATCCAATCACCGTGACGGCCGCGAACGCCGCCGTCAGCGCCAGCGACAATTTAAAATCCGGCAGAAACGGCAGCGGCTTGTCATAGAGCACATGCCGCAGCGCAGCCACGCCATAGGTCAGCGGGTTGAGTTTCACGATCCAGCTCAGCCACAACGGCAAACCTGCGTCCGGAAAAAACGCGCCGCTGAGCATCAACATCGGCAGCAAAAACACGCTCATGATCGCGTGAAAGCCCTGCGTCGAATCCATGCGCCACGCGATGATGAAACCCAGTCCGCAGAGCGCGAACGAAATCAGCGCCAGAATCCCCGCCGCTTGCGCGATCATCACCGCGTCCAATTTTATTTTAAGAAAGAATCCCGCACACATGAACAGCAGCGCTTGAATCATCGCCAGCGCCGAGCCGCCGAAGACTTTGCCCAACACCATTCCCAATCGCGGCGCGGGCGAAACCAGCACCGATTGCAAAAATCCTTCGCGCCGGTCTTCAATGATCGAGATTGTCGAAAAAATCGCCGTGAACATCACGATCATCACGATCGTGCCCGGAAAGAAATATTCCTGGTAGCTCATCCCTTCCGCGCCCGTGGGCGGCTTGAAGGAATTGTTGAGCGCCGCGCCGAAAAACACGAAGAAAATGATCGGCTGCAAAAGCGCGCCGACAACGCGGTTGCGCTGCCGGAAAAATCGCACCAGTTCGCGCCGCGCCAGCGTCAGCGCCGGCCCCAGCACGCCGGGCGACATCGGCGTTGCGGTCGCGGCGGGAGATTCGATTACCCATTCACTCATCTAATTCTCCGGTTCAATTCAAAATTCAAAATGCAAAATTCAAAATTAACGCAACTTTGAATTTTGAATTTTAAATTTTGAATTTATCTCCGCTTCTTCTTCTTATCCTTCCCGTTCGCACTCGGCTCCGTCTCCACCCAAAACTTATGCCCCGTCTTTTTGATAAACACGTCGTCGAGCGTCGGCTTGGAAATCGTCATCGAATCGATCGCGCCCGGAAAGGCGCCGCCAAGTTTCGCGACCAGTTCGTGCCCGCGCGGCGTTTCAACGCGCAACGTCCCGTCGATTAATTCCGCATTCAACGAAAACTGCGCCGCGATATTTTTTTGCAACTCCTCCGGATTCGGCGATTGGATCGTGATCACATCGCCGCCAATCGTCGCGCGCAGCTCGTCGGGCGCGCCGAGCGCCACGAGTTTTCCCGCATTCAAAATCGCGATGCGCGTACACTGCGCCGCTTCTTCCATGTAATGCGTCGTGAGCAAACTCGTCACGCCTTCCTGCTGCGCCAATTCGCGCAAATATTGCCACAGATCGCGGCGTGCGCCCGGATCGAGGCCCGTCGAAGGTTCGTCCAGCAGCAGCAATTTCGGCCCGTGCAGCAGGCCTTTCGCCAATTCCACGCGCCGCCGCATTCCGCCGGAAAACGTCTCGACGTATTCGTTGGCGCGATCACCAAGCTTCACGCGGTCGAGCAGATAGCCGATGCGCGACGAAAGCTGAGCGCCGCCCAATCCGTACAAGCGCCCTTGGTGATGCAGGTTTTCGTACGCCGTGAGTTTCTTGTCGAGGCTCGGCGCCTGAAATACCACGCCGATGCGCTTCTGAATTTCGCGCGGCTTATTGAGCAGATCGAAGCCGAAGATGCCGACTTTCCCGGACGTGGGGCGAATCAGCGTCGAAAGAATGCGGAAGGTCGTGGTCTTGCCGCCGCCATTCGGTCCGAGCAGCCCGAAGATTTCGCCGCGGCTGGCGGAAAAGCTGAGGTTGTCGAGCGCGCGCCGCTCGCCGTAATCGTGCGAGAGGCTTTCAACGGAAACGATGGGTTCGGAAGTCGGCATCGGAATTTACTTCGTCTCTTTTTTGTCCGGCTTTTCAGCTTTGTCCGCCGGCGCTTCCTTGCTTTCGACGGCCGGTTTCGGATCGCTGTGGTACTGGCCGAAGGTAATATCCGGGAAGAGCGCCAGGAACAACACCGCCACAAGGATGAACGGCGCCATTGCGATCATCAGGATCGGACGCTTTTCGTATTTCAAATGCATGAAGAACGTCATCACCAGCGACGCCTTGAACGCGGCGATGAGAAAGGCGACGACCGCGTTGGCCGCGTGGCTTCCAAGATCCTTGAACGACACCAGCACGGTGATGACCGTAAACACCAGCAGCGTCGCCGCAATTTTGCCATAGGGCACCGGCGCGTGTTCGTCGTGCGTCGCGGCGTGCTGTTCGGGAGGATGGTCGTGAGTGCCTGACATGGTGTGGCTCCGAATGAGGGAAGAGGGAGAAGGGAAGAGGGAGGAGGGAGAAAAGGAAATCTCCTCCCTCCTCCCTCTTCCCTTCTCCCTTTTAAATCAAGTACAACAGCGGGAACAGGAAAATCCAGACCAGATCGACGAAATGCCAGTACAACCCCACCATCTCCGTTTCGCCGGAGACGTCGCGTTTGCGGCTGAAATACGCCAAGCCCAAAATCGGAACCACGCCCGCGAGAATATGCACGCCGTGGATGAACGTCAGCGTCCAGTAGAATGCAAAGAAGAGGTCGTGGTTGGGCAGCAATCCGTCATGGATTTTGTTGTAGTACTCGTAGCTCTTCACGCACAGGAACGCGAGCCCCATCAACGCCGTGATGACTAGAAACAGGCGTTGCTTGTCGCGCTTATTTTGCTGGCCATAAAGCACGGCCAGTGCCATGGTCAAACTGCTGGTGATCAGCAGCGCGGTGTTGAACGTGGCGATGCCGATATTCAGCGGCGTGTGCAGATGATTGTGCCCGAATTCGAAGTTCTCCGGGTGTCCGATGCGCAGCGCCATGTATGCGCCCAGCAGCCCCGAAAAGAACATCACTTCCGAACACAAAAACAGCCACATTGCCAGCTTGCCATTGAACGTCTCGTTCATGGCCGGCTCGTACACATCGACAGTTGCAGCGTGCGCGTCGCTCATTTCTAATCCTCGTTAAACGTTATACGTTAAACGTTACACGTTTTTTTTCGCCAAAGTCGTCAACAAATCTTGCGCGCCCCTGGCAATGCACGCATTTTCAAATCAACTCTCGATTCCACTCAACGTTTAACGTGTAACATTTAACGTTTAACGTTCGTTCATTTGCTGTCAAACATCATCAACGACAACAGCAGCGGCAGATAAATCACCGATGAAAAAAACACTTTTCGCGCCGCGGCGTCGTTGCGCTTGATTAAAAAACCAATTGCGCTGCCCAGAAATACCAGTCCCAGAATCAGAGCGCCGACCTCATAGAGCGGCCCCGCAAACTGGATGAATCGCTGAGACCCCAAAATGCCGAATTGCTGCGCGGGCAGAATGCTCAGCGGCAACAGGGTCAAGGCGTGCACGAAAATCTGCATGCCCGTACTGTAGCCGTCGGGGTCGTCGTTGGGCAGCATGCGCAGGCCGGCCTCCGCGTATTCTTTTCGATAAAGCCACGCGATGGCCAGAAAATGCGGCAACTGCCAAACAAAAATAATCGCGAAGAGCGTGTACGCCGGCCAATCCAATTCCCCGCGCGCGGCCGCGTAGCCTATTAATGGAGGCAGCGCGCCGGGCACCGCGCCGACGAGCGTGTTGAGCGAACTGACGCGCTTGAGCGGCGTGTAGACGAAGACGTACAGCATCAGCGTCAGCGACGCGATGATCGCCGTTTCTTCGTTAAGCCAAATCGCCAAATAAAGGATGCCGGCAATTGACGCCGCCACGCCAAAATACAGCACTTCGCCGTAACTCAAGCGCCCCGACGGCAGCGGCCGGTCTTCCGTGCGGTGCATGATCTTGTCGGAGTGGCGTTCGATGCATTGATTGAGCGCGCCCGACCCCATCGCGACCAACGCTGTGCCGAAAAGCGTTTCGAGCAGCAATTGAAAACTGATGTGCGCGCCGGAACCGAAATAAAATCCCACGACGGTGGTCAGCAGCACCAGCAGCGACAGGCGCGGCTTGGCAATCATCGCGTAATCGTGCAGACGATTTGGAGCGGCGGCACTCTTGCCGCCGTCAATCTTGGGATCGGCGGCACTCTTGCCGCCGTTAATCGCGGCCAAGCGGCTCATACAGACACCCCCGTTCCAACCGCGGCTTCGCGCGAATCGTTCTTGGCTGCGACAGCTTTCGGCAGCGCGTAGCGATACGAGCGGACGAGGATCAGCGTACTAATCGCCAAAATCGCCGCGCCGACGACCACGTGAGCGGTCGCGGTCCACACACGCGCCGGCGGCGGCACATCAGCGTAGAATTCCGCCAAATCCGGATCTTTCAACGTGAAGATCTTCAACACCGCCGCCGCAATTCCCAGCAGCAGTTGCAGCGTGAAAAGCATCATGATCCAGCGCGCGGGCTTGATGATTTCAGGCGTCTGCCGATGACCGTGAAACACGCGGAAAAGCACGCGCGCCATGAAATATCCGACGGCAATCGCGCCGAGCACATGCGCGCCCAAGTGCAGGTGGAAGACCCATTCGCGGCCGGCAAAAAACGCTTTGCCATGATCGTCGTGCCGCAACGCCGCACCCAATAGCATTTGAACGAAAACCGCGATCACATTGTAGAGCGCCAAGCGTCGCAGCGATGGCGTCGCTTGCTCATTAATCGCCGGCGTACTGGACATCCAGCGCGCCGACAAAACCGTGGTGATCCCCGCCATCATGGCAAGGAACGATTGCCCCAACGCCGCATGCGGGATCGACGTCTGCGCATGCGCAAGAAAGCGCACGGTCATCCATCCGACAACCGCTTGCAGCAAAACCGACACGATCAGAAGCAGCGAAAATTTCTTAACGCTCCGGCGCGTTTCAGCCATCCAAATCCAGATGACCAGCAAAGCAACGCTGATCCCCAAAACTCCGACGAGTGCACGATGCACAAATTCGTAGATGCGGTTGCCTTCGCTCCAGTCCTTCACAATCGTGATGATGAACGGCTCCGGAATCGAAAGCCCCGCTTCGTTGCTCTTAACCGTCCCACCCACGACCACGACAAGAAACGTCCAAGCCGTGGTGAAGATCGCCATCCAATGCAACCCGCGATTGTAACGCAACGCCGGGAAAGGAGTTGAAACTGTGTCGTTCATAATTGTCTCAACCCTCCTTTCCGCTCACTGAATTCCGTGCAAAAGTTGCACATCGTTCGTAGTCCCGCCTTCGGGCGGAAAAATCGTCGCGCCAATTTCCATACAAAAATTGCACAACGTGCCTTTCGTCCTACTCCCCGCTCCCCACTCTCACACTTCCCCTATTCCCCCGCCGCCGACTGCGCCAGCAATTTGCTCTGCGGCAGCCAATCCTCCTCCACTTCCGGCGAATTGTATTCATAAGGCGGCCGGTACACAGTCGGCAGCGCCCCTTCAAAATTCCCATGTCCCGGCACCACCGGCGTGTTGGTCCATTCCAGCGTGTTCGACTGCCACGGATTCGCCACTGCCTTCGGTCCGAAGAAAATCGAATACACCAGGTTGCCCAGGAACAGCAACTGCGTGAACCCGAGCAAAATCGCCGACACCGTGATGAACAGATTGTACCCGTGGTAGCCCCAGAGCATCGGTTGGTAGTAGATTTCCGCGTAGCGCCGCGCGTGCCCGCCCAAGCCAATGATGTGCATCGGCCCGAAGACGCAGTTCATGAAAATGAACGTCAGGATGCAATGAATCTTGCCCACCGTTTCGTTCATCATCCGCCCGAACATCTTCGGGAACCAGAAGAAAATCCCGCCGAAGATCGCCATCACCGTTCCGCAGAACACCACGTAATGGATGTGTGCGACGATGAAATACGTGTCGTGGATGTGCATGTCCACCGGCGTCGCCGCCATGAAAATCCCCGACAACCCGCCGATGATGAACATGCTCACAAACGACAGCGCGAACAACATCGGCGTGCTGAACGTGATGCTCCCGCGCCACAACGTCCCCAGCCAGTTGAACACCTTCACCGCCGAGGGCAGCGCGATGAACATCGTTGACACCATGAACGTCATCCCCAGCGCAGGGTTCATCCCCGATTGGAACATGTGATGCGCCCACACCACGAAACCGAGCCCCGCGATCGAACTCATCGAATAAATCATTGGCCGGTAGCCGAAGATCGGCTTGCGCGCAAACACCGCGATGATGTCCGAAACCATGCCCATCGCCGGCAGCACCATCAAATACACGGCCGGGTGCGAGTAGAACCAGAACAGATGCTGCCACAGCAACACCTGCCCGCCGCCCGCTGCGTACATTTCTTTGTCGCCCGGATGCAAATAGCCTGGATTGAAAAACGACGTCCCCATTGAGCGATCCATTAACTGCATGATCAGCGTCCCCGTCAGCACCGGCGTCGAAAACAGCGACAGAATCGCCGTAATAAACAGCGACCACACCGTCAGCGGCATGCGCATCAGCGTCATCCCGGGCGCGCGCATTTTTATGATCGTCGTCACATAATTCAGCGATCCAAAGACCGATGAGAATCCCACCAGGATTACGCCCAGCAGCCACATGTTCTGCCCGTTCCAGAACGGCGCGCCGCCCACCTTGTTGTGCTGAACGATATCGCCTTTCGCAATCGGCTGTTCTTTGCCGCTGACCATGACCACCCACTTGTCGCCCTTGTCTTCAGCGCTGCCCACATATTTCCGGTTGTTCTTCAACACGAATTCATCCAGCGTCGGCCCGATGTTCTGGTACGAACCGTCCGCGTTCAAGCTTAACGTCGGATACGCCGTCCAGCCATTCCCCGCCGCTCCGCCGGTCACAAAGAAACTGCACCCCACAATGATCGCCGCCGGCGGCATCAGCCAGTACGACGCCGCGTTCAACCACGGAAACGCCATGTCGCGCGCGCCGATCTGCAAGGGGATGATGAAATTACCAAACGCCCCGCCCAGCATCGGAATGATCACAAAGAAAATCATCACCGACGCGTGCATCGTAAACAGCATGTTGTAGGTCTTGCCGTCAATGTTGCCGATGATCGGCGCCGCCGTATCCGGCCAGGCCAGTTTCCAACGCACGCCCAGCGCCAGCAGCCCGCCCAGGCAGAAGAACAGCAGCCCGGTAAACAAAAACTGCTTCCCGATCGTCTTGTGGTCCGTGGACCAGATGTACTTAAAGAAGAAATTCGGCTCGTGGTGCGCGTGTCCGTGATCCGCCGCGTGCCCGCCCGCATCGTGCCCGTGTTCAAGTTCCATCGACATGAGTTTTCGTCCTCACCCAAAGAACAATTGATCAACTCTCAATGACAAATGACAAATCAAAAATGACAAATGACAAATAGGCCGTTAATGCCCGCCTTCTTCTTCATTCTTGAAATTAAACGCCGAGCGCTTGTTGTCGTTGTCTTCGCCGTACATACGCTGCTGTGTCTCAGGATCGACTTTCCAGTAGCCCCAGATATTGGAAGCCTCAACCTGAGCGGCTTGCTCCGCTGTTTTCTTGCGCCATTCGTCGTATTCCTTCGGCTCAAGCACCTCGACGGTCCCGGCCATCTGGTAATGCTGAATCCCGCACAATTCCGCGCAAATGATCGGGTAATCCCATTCGCGCTCTTCCAATTTTCCGCGCGGGCTCATCAATTGCATCTTCGGCCGGTCAACGCGCATTTCGTTGGTCGTCTTGCTGGCATCAAACCAGCACTTGATCATCATCCCCGGAACCACGTCCTGTTTCAGCCGCATGAATGGCAGGTAGAACGAATGGATCACGTCCAGCGACGTCATCTCCACGATCACCTTCTTGCCCTTCGGCACGGTGAGTTTCTTTTGAACCGTGAACGACCCGTCCACGCCGAACTTGTATTGCTTGACCGGCTTGCCAGAAGCGTCCTTGCCATCCACAATCGCGGGATAGCGGAAGTGCCATTCGAACTGCTTCGCGAACATCTGCACGCGGATGTAATCGTTGATCGACGCATTGGGATCGTTGTCGGCGAACGTCGATGGATCCTTGATCTGGTTCCATGTCTTCGCCTGAATCAGCGCGATCACAATCAAAATGACGGCGGGCGCAATGGTCCAGATCATTTCCAGTTTGTGGTTGCCGTGCGTGTAATAACTCTTCTCGCCCTCTTTCTTGCGGTATTTGACCAGGAAAAACACCAGCGCGCCTTCGGTGCCGACGAATACCACGCCCGTCAGCACCAGGATGAAGTAAAACAGCGCATCGATGTCTTTTGAATACGAACTGACGCCCTCCGGCAGCCAATGCGTATCCTTCCAATAGTCCGCCGCGCCCGCGCCCGAACAGCAGCACAGTCCGATCAGCAGAGCCAACAACGCAATTTGCCTGAGTCGAAAATTCATCCCGAACCTCGTTTTCGGTTTCACTTCTCTTCGAAAAACGCCGCAAAAAATCATTCATAGGCCCTATAAGGCCTATAGGGCCTATGCTTTAGCCACTCAGCACTCTCTACCTCACTTCGCCGACTTGTACATAAAATCCGCTTCCGCAGGCTTGTCCGCCGTCACCGTCACCTTCACCGGGTCCGACATCGTGTACTTCCACTTCTTCGGGTTGTCATACGGCGTCTGCATCTCCTGCCACGCCGAAATCGTGTATTCGCCGGGCGGAAGTTTGATTTCGTAACTGCCGTCTTCATTCGTCACCGCAAAGAACGGATGCTCGAACACGCAAATGCGCGCGTTCATCCAGCCGTGCACGTCGCACTTCACTTTGACGTCCATCTCCGCCGTGCTGAATAACGGTTTGGTCGCGGCAATCCCCTTGTCCGGCTGCGAAATGTTAAAGGGCTGGTTGTTCACCGGATCGCAGTGAATGTTGTGCGCCACCGGATCGGAACTTTTGATATCCAGGCGCTGGCCGGCGATCAGCCCAAACGTGTGCGGCCTATATTGGCAGCCGTTTTGATCGATCAATTGATCCGGCACCTTGTAGTTGTCGAAATTGTATTTTTGGTAACCGTCAGACACGAACACAAACACATTCGCCACTTGGTTTTGCGCGTTCACCTCCAGCTTTTCGTCCTTCAACGGCGGCAAGTTCGCATCTTTGCGATGATTCGCGCACCCGGGATCGGGCACCGGCAGCGCCAGCATCGTCGGCGCGTTGCCTGCGAACTTCACGACTCCCTTGACCACACCAGTGGCCTTGGCCGCGTCGTACGCTTCGCCTCCGCCGCCGCCGCCCTTCGGTTTGGAAGGTGTCGAATCGCCGCCTCCCCCGCCGGCTACTTCCTTCTTTTTCTGCGGCGCATCCACGTCGCGGTTGTTGCTCATGTCCGGCTGCGAGCCGCCGCCGCATCCGGCCGTCACCAGCAGCGCGAACACTGCCACAGTACAAAGCACTCTTGAAATCATCGTTGAGACTCCTTTTGTTAATCGTCGGTAAAAAATAAAAGTGACAGCGCAATGACAACGCGCTGTCGAATGGTATGCCGTTCTTTTTTTTCGAGGGCAGCGTTTATACAAGCGCGCTTTGCGCCTGTCAAACGATTCTTATTTCGCCCTCGTTAATTGCCGCTGTCGCACACCCCCGTGCACCTCCCTCCTCTGCCAATAGGTGACAAGGTTGCGTCGATTCGCCACAAAGACAGAGCAGTGTCGGGTTGTTTGCAAGTAGCTGGCCAAACGGCAGGAGATAGGAGTTAGGAGACAGTAGTCAGTAGAAACGCAACCGCTGCGCCTCGCTCCTATCTCCTAACTCCTATCTCCTTCCGTTCACGGCTCAACATTTGCGCTCTCTCCCCAACACTGTGTCGCGGCGAAACGGATGCACCGAAAAAAAAGCGCCCATTTCGCCACTTTTCATTGACCTCTGTGGCGTAATTGTTAAAGTGTGGCGCCGATACTATTCACGCCAAAGCAGTGCATGATTTTCGTTACGCGTTGACGAAGGGAAGTGCGTTTCATGTCAGATTCCGACCCCACCAAGCTCTCGGTCGAAGAGCAGGTTGCTCGCATCAAGGCGGCGAAGGAAGCCGCAAAAAAAGCTGCCGCTGAAAAAATCGCAAGCGTTGCCGCCGCTCAATCCGCGCCGGCGCCTCAAGCCGCCGCCCCAGCGCCGAAGCCCGCCGCGCCCGTCGTTAAAGCTCCTGAAGCGAAAGCTCCGCCCACGGTTCCCGTTCCGCCGCCCGCCACTGTCGCCGAACCCGCTGCCGCGGAAGTGCCGCCCGCTGCCGCCACTACTTATGCCTCACCGCTCGCCGCCGCAGCATCGCCGGCCGCCACTCCCGTCGCATCTGTCGTCCCGCCTCAGGCACCGCCGCCCGCGCCCGGTTCGGTCGAAGAAAAAGTCGCTCAGATCAAAGCCGCAAAAGCCGCCGCCGCTGAAAAATCCAAAGCCGCTGCTGCCGCTAAGGAAGGTGGCGCGCCGGCTGCATCACTCGCTCCACCGGCGCCCGGTTCCGTCGAAGAAAAAGTCGCCCAAATCAAAGCCGCGAAAGCCGCCGCCGCTGCAAAAGCCGCTGGCGCTGCCGCAAAGCCTGCCGAAGCGGGAGTCACAGCGGCGTCCGCACCTACTCAGGACTCAGCACTCAGCACTCAGCACTCCGGCCCCAAAACCACTCCGCCCGGCACGCCCGAAGCGATTGCACGCGCCGCCGCCGCTCACGAAAAAGCGCTCGGCGCCACAGGCATCAACGCGCACGGCACGCCCGCCAACAAACCCGCGGTTGCGCTTCTCGCCGCCGCCGCCAAACCCGGCGTCGCCAAAACCGCCGCGAAAAAGAACGAACCCGACCTTCCACTTCCGCCGCCCCCGCAGCTTCAACCCCGCCGCCGCGCACTCGGTTTCATCTCGCTCGGCGTCGCCGCGTGGCTGATCTTCTTCACCTGGCTCGCCGGCGTCGGCCACCTCTTCCTGCGCTTCATGTTCCCCAACGTGCTCTACGAAGGCGATCCAAAATTCAACGCCGGCCGCAAAAGCGATTTCCCCGAATCGCCTCACGTCTACGAGAACTTCAAGCAAAGCCAGGCCGTCTGGATCGTGCGCCTGACAGAAGAAAGCCAGGACCGCCTCGTCGCGCTCTCCACCGTCTGCACGCACTTGGGCTGCACGCCCAATTGGCTCGAAGCCGAAAACAAATTCAAGTGTCCCTGCCACGGTTCCGGCTACTACATGAACGGCGTCAACTTCGAAGGCCCCACACCGCGCCCGCTCGAACGCTACCGCATCTTCATCGATACCGCCGGCAACATCATCGTCGATAAATCCAAAAAATTCCGGCAAGACTTGCAGCAGTGGGACGAGAATCAGTCGTTCCTGACCATGTCGTAGAGATGAATTTGGAATGTGGAAAATGGAATTCGCAGATTCCACATTCCACATTCCAACTTCCAAATTTGAGAGTCATACATGCCCACACCCAAAAAGTCCTCCGGCTTGCCCGAACCCACCCTGCACGTGCTCTTCGCGCTGGCCAGCCTCGCCATGCTGGCCACGACCGTCTACACGTTCTATCAGGACCAGTTCGGCCGCGAGTTCCCCAAGTACCAGGAACTCTCCCGCCAGGTCGAACTGGACCGCTTGAACGCAGAAAAAAATAAAATCTGGGAGGAAGCCAAGGACCCTGAAGTCGAAGCAAAAGACAAAGAACTGCGTGAGGACATCAAAAAAGCGCAAGCCAAGCTCGATTCCAAAAAAGGCGAAATCGACACCCTTACCGCTGAACGGCGCAAAATCGAAGACGATCTCTCGATTGCCACAACTTCGCTCAACGCCGCCAAAGCAGACTACGACCAGTACAAATCGGATTTCGACCGCGGCCTCAAAACCAAAGGCGACTTGATCAAGCAGGAAGCATTGATCGCGGAGCGCGCGACAAAACAATACGATTTGAAAACGAAACAAGACGACGCCGACAATAAACTCGCCGGTCTCAAAGGCGAACTGGCACTTTACCAACGCGAACAGGACGCGCTCTACTCCTCCGCCAAAGACCTCCGCACAAAAATCCGCAAGACCGCCGGCAGCCCCGCGATCAACGCCCTCAAGGAAGGCCCCGGCATCAATTTCATCGACCCGCTCTACCCCATCAAGCACCTCCAGTTGCCCAACCTGAAATGGAGCGTGTTCTTCGCCGACACGCTGCGCGACGACCGCTGCATCACCTGCCACGTCAGCATCGACAATCCCGATCCGCTCTATACCGACATCGGCGACGCCCGCTACACCGACGAAAAAGACCCGCACACCGGCCGCAACAAAAAAGTCCTCCGCTCGCACCCGCGCCTCGATCTTTTCGTCGGCGCCAATTCCAAACACCCCGCTAACAAATTCGGCTGCACCATCTGCCACGGCGGGCAGCCTTCTGCGCTGAATTTCACCCGCGCCGCACACAGCCCGCAGAACGCTGAGCAGCAAAACTACTGGCGCGCCAAATACGATTGGCAGCCCTTCGAAAGCTGGGACGGCAAGATGCTCCCGCTGCAGCACGTCGAAGCCAGTTGCGCCAAATGCCACAAAGGCACCGACGACGTCCCCGAAGCCGCCAAGCTCAACGAGGCCCGCCACCTCTTCCGCGACAAAGGCTGCGTCAATTGCCACATGGGCAACACCGGCGGCTCCGACACCAAGTGGGTCGGCCGCGTCGCCCCCGATCTGCGCCGCATCGGTGAAAAAACCAACCTCGACTGGGCCCGCGTCTGGATCGAAAATCCCTGGGATTTCCGCCCCAGCACCAAAATGCCGCGCTTTTTCGGCCTTGAAAATCGCCAGGACCTGAAAGTCGATTCCGGCTCCAACCACTACGCCCGCGATTCCGTCGAAACCGAAGCCATCGCCGAATACATCTTCATGGCCAGCCAACTGCGCGAAGGCACGCTCACCCCGCCAAAAGAAGGAAATGCCGAAGACGGCCGCAAACTCTACGCCTCCGTCGGCTGCATCGGCTGCCACAGTACCCACGACGCCGGCGAAAAAGATAAATTCGAACTCAACCAGCACGGCCCAGACCTAAGCCGCATTGGCGAAAAAGTCAGCGCCGCGTGGCTCTACAATTGGCTCAAAAATCCGCGCCATTACTGGGCCGAAACCAAAATGCCCAACCTGCGCCTCAGCGACGACGAAGCCGCCAACCTCACCAGCTACCTCATGTCCACCATGAAATCCAAAGAGCCGCTCCGCAAGCCCGAAGCCTATCCCACCGACACCTTCGAAACGATCATCATCAGCAAAATGGAAGGCACGGTGCCGGACATTGAGGTTCTCAAGCAGCGCCTAAAAGATCCGCTGGCTATGGTCGAAACCGCGCTCAAATCCAAAGTCAAATACGGCACGCACCGCAACGACAAAGGCATCGACGAACGCTTTGACACCGGCGACGGCGAATGGACCGACGAACAGATCGCCAAGATCAAAGAGGTCATCAACAACAAGCCCGACAAAGACCGCGCCGCCAAACTCTTCCTCGCCGGCGAAATGCTCATCCAGCACCACGGCTGCTACGGCTGCCACAACATTCAAGGCTGGACCTACGCGCCGCTCACCGGCGTAAACCTCAACGGCGAAGCCGACAAGGACCTCGACAAATTCGACTTCGGCCATGCCGGCCACGACCATTCCATTCCCGAAACCAAATGGGATTGGTTCTTCGCCAAAGTTTCCCGCCCGCGAGTCTTCGATCGCGACAAGGAAGACCTGATCAAGCCCTTCGACCGCCTGCGCATGCCTTGGTTCGGCTACCGCGACAAAAAGGATGTTGTTGCGTCAGAAGCTGACAGCGGTGAAAACGATAACCACGCCCGAAAATACGCGCCCGAAAACAATCACGACAAAAGTTCGCCCTCGCCGTTCGTCAACGGCAAGCACGAAGTCGAACTCCTCGTCACGTACCTGCTGAGCCTGACCAACGAACCCATCCCCGGCGAAATGCAGCGCCAGCCCACAGCCAAAGACATCGCCCTTGACCATGGCCGCCGCGTCGTCCGCGAACTTAATTGCACCGGCTGCCACACTGCCAGCGTCGGCTCAGCCGCCACCTTTAATGAAACGCGCGCCACCCTTCCCCTGCTGGCTTTCATCGCCATGGAAACTCCGAAAGCAAAAGCGTTCATCCGTTCCAATTCCACCAACGGCATCTACTGCGACGAAGACCTCGTTTCGCTCGACTTCGTCACCAACGACGTAACCATGAAAGGCTTCCTCAACATTCAGCGCGGCACATACCTCACGCCGGTTACGCTGCCGATTCTGTTCGGCGAAGCCACAACCCGCACGGGCGCCAACATGCCGTTGGAAAAACTCGACTTCCGCCTCGAAACAAAAAAGAAGGACGGCACGTGGAAGTCCGTCACCGAACTGATCACGCTGGACGATTACAAGAAGCTGACCGAACTCTTCTACGAACCGAAGTTCGATGAAAAGGGCGCGCGCGATTATGCAGACGCCACCGCCGGCTACAACATGCTCTCCAAGCGTTACTGCGATCCCAAAGCCTTCGAACGCGTCGCCGGTTCCGCGATGTTGAATCTCTCCAGCTTCAAAACCGACGAACTCAAAGCCGAACGCAAATTCTACGAGCCGTTTATGCTCAAAGTCCGGCTCACGCGAGGCGAAGGCCGTGTCATGGAACGCCTCGTGGACATTGAAAAGGATTATTTCAAAAACGACAACGCCACGTTCCAAAACGTTCCACCCACCCTCAGCTTCGAAGGCGGGAAAATCCAGCCGGATTGGGCCTATCAGTTCCTCCACAACGTCAGGCCGCTGCGTGTCGGCTTGAACATCCGCATGCCCAGTTTCTGGACTGACGGGCCGTACTCCGCCTACAAAACGATCTATCCTGCCGGCCGCCTCTCCGCCGTCGATCCCGCCAAGCGCGAAAAGGGCGTCAAAGGCGAACCGCTGCCCGGTCCCGACGCGGTGAAAGTCGCCGACGTCCCCGACGACGCCCAGCAAGCCGTTGATTTCTTCGTCGCCGATGCCCGCGAAAAATCCTACGGCGGCCAGCCCGTTCTGCTCGACGGCGACGCCGAAAAGAAGCTCTACGAACTTGGCAAGAAATACGTCACCGAACTGCCGCCCGACGACAAGAATCCCGGCCGCATCGGCAAAGGCTGCATCAACTGTCATTCGGTCGGCAACTTCACTCAACCCACGCCAAAAATGGCGCCCAATCTGGCCAACGTCAAACGCCGCCTCAAAGAAGATTGGGTCCGCCGCTTCATCAACTTCCCGCCGTCGCTTTACCCCTGGACCAACATGCCAGGCAATTTCATCGCGACGTGGGACTACAACCACGACTTCACGAGCAAAACGCGCGGCGTGATGGACGAAGCCAAACTCGCCGAAGAAGCGCAAAAGCTCAATGCGGTCAAGTTCTTCCTGATGCACTCCGGCGACGGCGAACTCGGCAGCGACATCCCGCCCGTGCCGGTCGCCCCGCCGACAACAACGGCGACTCCGCCCAAGTAAGCCTCCGTAATGGCAGTTTATAGGCCCTATAAGCCCTATAGGGCCTATGAGGTTCGCTTAAATTTTTCCAGAATAGAAATTGCCTTCGCCCGCCCTTTGAGTATACTGTCGCCCTCGTTTGTAGTCCCGCCTTCAGGCGGATCGCGGTCGGCTAACCCCGCCCGCTTCTTTTTTTGTCGGAGCGCCGGCTTCCAGCCGGCAAATGAGTTGTGGTGCAGGCTTCCAGTCTGCATCGTGAAAAAGGACATTGCCATGCCCAAATTGAAAACCCACAAAGGCCTCTCCAAGCGGGTCAAAGTCACCAAGAAAGGCAAGATCAAACGCATGCAAGCCTTTCATCGCCACTTGATGACCGGCAAAGGCGGCGCCCGCCGCCGCCGCGGCAAACGCTCCGTGATCATGGAAGGCGCCGAAGCCAAGCGCTTCGGCCGCCTGCTCGGACTGCGATAATTGTCGGACCGCCGGCTTCCAGCCGGCCCGCATTAGTGCAAGCCTTTCGCCTGCACGTTCATTCCGGCTCGACAGGGAAGCGCACACCCTGCAGCCAAAACCGCAAGTCCCAATTCGCCGCGCGTAGCGCGCGAAGCTGTTCACTCAGCACTCAGGACTCAGCACCCAGCACTGGAGGTCCAAGATGCGCACTAAAACCAACGCCGCCCGCAAAAAGTACACGCGCAAAGTATTCAAGCGCGCCAAAGGCTTTGTGATGGGCCGCAATAAAATGTTCCGCACGGCGGTTGAAACCGTCGAACGCGCCGAAGCCTTCGCGACGCGCGACCGCCGCACCAAAAAGCGCACGTTCCGTTCGTTATGGATCATCCGCATCGGCGCCGCCGCAGGAAAATTCGGCCTGAACTATTCGCGCTTCATGGCCGGCCTGAAAAAAGCCGGCGTCGCCCTGAATCGCAAGATCCTCGCCGACCTCGCCGTCCGCGACGAAAAGAGCTTCGAAGCGCTCGCGAATCAGGCCAAAACCGCGCTCGCGTAAATTGTTCGCAGCGGAACGGCGCACACAAAAAATAGTAAGCGTTCGCCGTCAGCTTGGAACAGTTCGGGGTGCCACTGGTAGAATGAGGGGCCGCAAGTTGGGTCGTTGGAATTTTTCTTTGTCGTTCCCGGCCCCTCATTCTACCAGTGCCGCATTCAATCCGACCGTTTATTTTCAAACCGGCGTTTCGAATCCAAAAGGATCCGGACATGTCGCTCATAGATGACTTGAATCAACTCCGCACCGAAGCCCTCGCCGCCTTCTCGTCCGCGCCCGACGCGAAGGCGCTCGAGGACGCACGCATCAAATTCATCGGCGCCAATGGCCGCACCAAAGCGCTGCTCGGCCAGGTCGGCAAAGCCCCGACCGAAATCAAACCGCAGGCCGGCAAACTCGCCAATCAAGTCAAAAACGAACTCGAAGCCGCGTTCGAAAAAGCAAAATCCGAAAAAGGCGCGGCGGTTCAATCGGCCACGTCGTCCTTCGACATCAGCGAACCGCTCCCCATAGAATCGCGCCACATTCTCGGCCGCCGCCACCCAATGACGCGGACCATCGACAGCCTCGTCGAAATTTTCCACGATCTCGGTTTCGAAGTCGTCGAAGGTCCGGAGATCGAGGACCAGCGCCACAATTTCGACGACCTCAACATCCCCGCCGACCATCCCGCGCGCGACAGCTTCGACACATTTTTTCTCGAAGGCAACACACAAGCGCTGCTGCGCAGCCAGACCTCGACGGTTCAAGTGCGCATGATGGAAACGCGCACGCCCCCGCTGCGCGTGGTTGCGCCAGGCCGCGTCTACCGCCCGGACCCTATCGACGCCACGCACCACAGCACGTTTCATCAGATCGAAGGTCTCTACGTCGATAAAGACGTTTCGATGGCCGATTTGAAAGGCACGCTCAAACTTTTTGTCGGCGGCTTGTTTGGCATGGACACAAAAGTCCGCTTCCGTCCAAGTTTCTTTCCATTCACCGAACCCAGCGCCGAGCTCGATTGCAGTTGCCCCGCCTGCGGCGGGCGCGGCTGCAGCGTCTGCAAGCAAACCGGCTGGGTCGAAATGGGCGGCTGCGGCATGGTCGATCCCGCCGTCTTCGAAGCGATAAATTCATCGCGCGGCGACAACGCCTACGACCCGTCCGTCTGGTCCGGCTTCGCCTTCGGCTTCGGTATCGAACGCCTCGCCATGCGGCGCCACGGCATCACCGACATCCGCCGCTTCCTCGAAAACGATCTGCGTTTCCTGAGGCAAATTTGACCGTCTTCTGTAGGGCGGACTGCTAGTCCGCCCGGGTGCCAAGGAGCAGTACCCTGCTCCTTGCTGTTGCGCCCCCGCGAAGAAAACTGACGTTGCGCGGATTTAGAGTCCGCCAAAAATTGAGGACCGATGAAACTCCCGCTCCCCTGGCTGCTCGATTATCTCCCCGCCGACCTGCGCGGCAAGAATTTCGCGGTCGCGCTGCTCAACGCCTGCGAACGCTGGGATCTTGATCCCGCATCGTCGCCGCCGGAGACACTCGGAAAACTTTGCACGTTCGCCGGCTTCAATTGCGACGCCGTCCACGGCTCCGGCGAAAACGCCGTGCTCGAATTGGACGTGCTCTCCAATCGACCCGACGGCCAATGCGTGCTCGGCCTCGCGCGCGAAATCGCCGCGATTTTGCGCGTGCCACTCCGCGCGCCGTCGTATGCCGTGAACGAAAGCGGCGAGCCGGCTTCGTCGCTCGCCAAAGTGCGCGTCGATGAACCTGAACTCTGCCCGCGTTACACCGCGCGCATTATCCGCGGCGTCAAAGTCGGCCCATCGCCGCAATGGCTTCAAGACCGCCTCACCTCGATGGGCCTGCAGCCGCGCAACAACATCGTCGATGTCACCAATTTTGTTTTGTTCGAATTGAATCAGCCACTGCACGCATTCGATTTGAACGGCCTCGCAGGCCGGGAAATCATCGTCCGCCGAGCAAAAGACAAAGAGCCGTTCGAACCGCTCTATGGCGCCGTCCCGCCGCTGACATCCGAAACGCTCGTCATAGCTGACGCGGAGAAACCGCGCGCCATCGCCGGCGTCATCGGCGGAAAAGGCTCCGAAGTCACGCCCGCCACGACTGAAATCCTGCTCGAATCCGCGTACTTCCATCCGGCCAACACGCGCCGCACCGTTCGCCGCTTGAAAGTGATGGACGGAAAGGGCACCGATTCCAGCTACCGCTTCGAACGTGGCATCGACTTGGACAACGTCGCGAACGCCTCCGCGCGCGCCGCAAAATTAATCGTCGAAGTTGCCGGTGGCACCATCGCGCCCGGCATCATCGACGTCTTCCCCAAACCCCGCGCGCCCAAATGCGTGGCCGTTCGCATGAGTTTCGTGAAGCGCGTCTTCGGCGCGGAGATTCCAAGCGCCGCGGCGGAGAAGATTCTCACCGCAATCGGTTGCCAAGTTCAATGCGAAGGCGACACGAAAATCAAGGCCACCGTCCCGACGTGGCGCCGAGGCGATCTTGAACGTGAAATCGACTTGATCGAAGAGGTCGCGCGCCTGCACGGCTACAACTTTGTCCCCGAAACGACCGCGATGAGCGCCCGCGTCGCACCGCGTTCCGCGCGCGAAATCGCGTCGGACCGCCTGCGCACGCTCTTCACGTCGCTGGGTTATTTCGAATGTGTAACCGACAGCCTGATCGACCCGCGCTGGCCCGCGCCCGCCGTCTGGTCAAAAGAGAAACCGCTCGCGCTCGATAAATCCAGCGTGCTGCGCGAAGACCACTCCGCCCTGCGCAACAGCCTGCTCGCGTCGCTGCTTTTCGTGAGAAAACACAATCAAGACCAGCGCACCGGCGAAGCGCGCCTCTTCGAAATCGGAAACGTTTTTTTGAAATCCGCCGGCCCGCGTCCAACCGAAATGCCGGTCCTTTGCATTGTCGATGACCGCGGCTTCCAGGCGCTCGCCGACACGCTCACCCGCGTCGGCGAAGCCCTCGAACTCGATGGCGCGCACTTGAAGCTCGCTCGCTCCGCCGCAAGCCCCGTAGCGCAGGCGTCCCGCCTGCAAGTTTCCCCGGATTTTCTATGCCCAGCCGAAGCCTGCCGCGTCCTTCGCGTCCGCCAAATGTACGGCGACGAACGCGCCGAAGACGCGCTCGGCTGGATGGGCACGCTCAGCCCCGCGCTGCAAAATGCCTTCGACCTCCGCAAAGCCCCCGCCGTCTGCGAACTCGATCTCGCCGCGCTCGCCGCGCTCCCCACCGGCCCGCGCCGCTACCATCCGCTCCCCGCGTTCCCCGAAATCGCGCGCGACATCGCAATGGTCGTGGGCGAAAGTATCGCGTGGAGTGAGCTCGAATCCTTCGCACGCAACTGGACCGAGCCGCTCCGCGACAAAAACGAACAGCCGCGTTTCCTGAGCGTATTCCGCGGCAAGCAAGTCGGCGCTGGCAAAAAATCAGTCGCGTTTTCGCTGGTCTACCGCGCCCCCGACCGTACATTGACTGACGACGAGGTAAACGCCGCGCACAAAAAGTTCCAGGACGCGCTGCTCGCAAAATTCAACGCGACGCTGCGCGCTTAATCCCCTCTCCCTCCGGGAGAGGGCCGACGGGCGCGGCAGTTTGCGCCCGCGGGGTGAGGGGAGCGCCGCGGAAGTCGAGGTCCCCATGGCCGAATACGTCGAAGAAAAAAAACAGCTCCGCGCCGAAATGAAGCGCATCCTTTCGAAGCTCACGCCGGATGAGATCCGCGAAAAAAGCGCCGTGATCCTTGCGCGCCTCTTTAAACTCAAAGGCTACCGCCGCGCCAAAACCGTGCTGGCCTACGCGTCCTTCCGCGAAGAAGTTCAAACCGATGCGCTGATCGCCAAAGTCCTTCAGGACGGCAAGCGCCTCGTCCTGCCGCGCCTCAATCCATTCGACAATTCGCTCGTCCCGCACGAAGTCAGCGACCCGCAAACGGAATTGCTCGAAAATAAATTCGGCATCCGCGAACCGCGCCCCGATTTGCCGGTCGTGCCCATGAAAGAAATCGAAATCATCGCCGTGCCGGGCCTGGCCTTCAACGAATTCGGCGACCGCCTCGGCCGCGGCATGGGTTGTTACGACCGGCTGATCTTTAACGGCGTGCGCAAAAATAAATTCATCGCGCTGGCGTTCGATTGCCAGATTACCGGCGATTGGGATATCCCTCACGGCTTCGAGGATTATCCCGTCGATTTGATTCTCACGGAATCGCGCAAAATCGACCCCGCCGACGCCGCGGACGAATTCTACGACGCGAACAAGGAATTCATGGACAAGTTTGCCGAGGAACTCGGCGTCGATCCGAAGGAACTATAACGTTTCGCCCTGTGAGGCAGCATCGGCTTGATTGCTGTTCCCCTCTCCCTCCGGGAGAGGGCCGACGGGCGTACCCGCCCGCGGGGTGAGGGGAAACGGTTTCAGCGCCGACATCGCTTTCCGTTTCGGCAGCAATCTCTTCACCACCCGCACTCCCAACAGCACTGCCAACACTCCCGCCAGAATCCACGCCGGCGTCTTCTCGGTTTTGCTCTTGATCCCCATGTAAAAATGAACCACGCCCAGAATTGCGATTGGATAAACCAAGTAATGCAGCCGCTGCCAATTCTTCCCGCCGAGCTTGCGCACGGCCCAATTGGTCGAAGTCAGCGCCAGCGGAATCAGCAACAAGAACGCCGCCATGCCGAAGAGTTGAAACGGGAACTTCCACGCATCGCCAAAGATCGTTGCATACAGATTGCGGTCGAGGTCTTCGTCGCGCACGAACAAATTTTTGAATTCAAAATCCTGCTGATAGAACACGTAAATAAACAAATGCACGCACGCGTAGAAAAATCCGAACAGCCCCAGCGTCTTCCGCACGCGCGCCGGCCACGACCACTTGAACAAAATTCGCAGCGGCGTGCACGTCAGCGAGGCGAGCAGCAAAATCAGCGCGAAGTACCCGAAATAGCGGACGATCAGTTCCGCTTCGAGCGATACCTTCGCTTTCCCCGCATACCATTTATAACCATGCCAAGCCAGCGGCGCGGACGCGGCGAGGAAAACGGCCCAATAAATCAGCGCATTGTAAATTTTGCGCGACGCCGGAGACGTAGAAGATAAATTCGCCATGTCGTCGCCCCTCCTGCCTCCTATCTCCTGCCGTTAAAAATGCACCGTCAAATCCAAATCCTTGTACATCGCCGCAACCTGCTCTCCGTAGCCGTTGAACTTCAGCGTCTTGATGCGCTTGCCGCCAACGCGGCGCTCCGTCTTCTGGCTCCAGCGCGGATGATCGACTTCAGGATTCACATTCGCATAAAACCCGTACTCGTTCGGCGCGGCAATGTTCCACGACGTGGGCGGCTGCGTTTCGGTGAAATTGATTTCGACAATCGACTTGATCCCTTTGAAGCCGTACTTCCACGGCGTCACCAGTCTCAGCGGAGCGCCATTTTGATTCGGCAGCGGCTTCCCATAAATTCCAGTCGCCAGCAGCGTCAGCGGATTCATCGCTTCGTCCATGCGCAGTCCCTCGACGTACGGCCATTCCAGCGCCGTGCCTTTCTGGCCGGGCATCTGCGCCGGATCGAGCAGCGTTTTGAAGGCAACGTATTTGGCTTTCGCGGTCGGTTTGAGTTTCTTGATCACGTCGGCCAGCGGCAATCCGTCCCACGGAATCACCATCGACCACGCTTCGACGCAGCGCATCCGGTACACGCGCTGTTCGGGCGTCGCCATTTTCAAAATGTCGTCGAAGTCCAGCCTCAATTCCTTCTCGACTTCGCCCTTGACCACCACCGTCCATGGTTTGGGTTTGAGCGTCCCCGCGTTCGCGGCAGGGTCTGTTTTGTCGGTGCCGAACTCGTAAAAATTATTGTAATGCGTGATGTCTTCGAACGACGTCTTCTCTTCGCCCGTGTCAAACTTCCCAGCGCCGGGCGGCGGAGGCGGCGGTGGCTTCCCGTCCTCCGCGGCGGCGGCGTGCCAGTAATAAGCCCCCGCGCCGCCTACGGCCGCAACGCCCATCGCAATCCCGGCGTTCCTGATGAATTCGCGCCGCCGCTTGTAAGTCGATTCCGGAGTGATTTCGCTCGACGGCGGTTCCTTGGGGAGTTTTTTCATGGCACCGTTCCTGAAGAATGACGATCGAATTCGTCGCAAGATAGACGTACTTCTACGCGGGATTATTCCGAAATTCAAAATGAAAAAGGAGAGAACTACTTCCTGCTCTTCTGCCATTCGCGCCAGCGCGCGGCGTTTTCGCCGAAATTCTTCGTGGTAAGCGCTTCAAGCGCGTCCACGATCCTCTTCTTCAATTCGGAATCGGTATCCGGCTTTTCCAGCGATTCGATCAATGCATCGACGGCAGCAGACCATTCGCTTTCAAATTTCTTCGGATACAAATAAGCCAGCGCGTACACTGCGGCCTGCTTCACGGAAGCAACGGGGTCGCTGTGAAGAGTGGCTGAAAGAAATGTGGAGCATTTGTGAACGCAAGCTTCATCTAAATGCGGCGTCGAGGCCTGCGCGATTAAAATAGCGCGCACAGCTTTTATCACTGCCAATCGAATCGGCACGTCCCTTTCCCGAGCCGGTTTTTTCGCATCAAAATAATCATTGTATGTTGCGATGAGCGCATCGACGGCCTCTGGCGCACCACTGGTTCCCAGCGCTTCGATGCCCGCGGCCACAAGCGAATCGTCCGTTGACGTTTTGACAAGTTTAATAACTGTGTCCAATTCATTCGTCGCGCCGGGCATGGTTTGCGCAATCAAAGGGCCCATCGCGCGAATCGCTGCCTCGCGCAGTTCAAGCCACGCATTCTCGTCAGCGACGATCTTGCACATCTTGACGCGCATGGCCGACAGTTCCAACTTGTCGGCAAAATGTTCTCGTTCAAGCAAAGCGGTAGCCGCTAAAACTGCAGCCTTGCGTACTTCGTTATTTGGGTCACTGAGCAAGCGATTGAGTATCGCGATTGATTTCATGCGTCTGCCAAGCGCATCGATACATTTCACGCGCAAGGTCGTACTTGCCTCGCTATTGTTCAGGGCGATGATCTGCAACACGCGAATGGCGGGAGAATCAATATTGTCTGGATCATCATCGAGCGTATTCAGAAAAAAATCGGCAATATCCGCGCGCGTCCTCGGCGTGACCTTTACATCGCTGAACAGCGGAATTAATTCGCGGTAGCATTCGGATTTATTGGCGGCGCCACTCTTAACCTGATTCGCGAGCGAGCGCAACGCTGCCGCATTTACAAAAGGATCGGGCGACAGTGTAAATAAGGGCGGTGCCGGTGTAACACGCGCATGCTGTCTTTTTGGAATTTCCAGATACACGACCGTGCCGACCAGAATCGCCGACACCACCCCAACTCCGGCCACCACTCGCGCCCGCATGACGCCACTCCCTCTTGTACGAACTCGCCGACGGGACGCCTACGGCCCCGCAGCCGCCGGAATCTTTGCGTTGAATTTCGTCTGCCACCATTCTTTCCAGCGCTTCACGTCCGTGCCGTAATTCACGTTCGTGATCGCCTCCAAAGCGTCGGTGATCAGTTTCACCGTCGCGGAATCCGCGTTTTGTTTGTCGGACATCCCCGTCAGCTTTTCCAAATACAGAATCAGTGTCAAACTCGCGTCCTTGTGCTCAGCCTGAAACTGCATCGGATAAAGGTACCCGATCGCGTAAACCGCCGACTCCTTCACCTGCGGGATTTCCTTTTCGTTGTCCACAATCTTCATCAGCAGATCCGTGACTTTGTGAACCACGGCAAGTTCCGGCGTCTTCTTGTTGGCCTGCACGCTCAACAACTGCCGCATCGCCCTCGCCACCGCCTTGCGCCGGGGCCAGTCTTTTTCTTTCGATGGATTGTTCGCATCGAAAAAGTCGTTGTACGTCGCGATCAGCGGGTCGGCGGCCTGGGCCGTCCCGACCTGCCCCAGCGCGTCGATGCACGCCTGCACGATGTCGTCGTCGGTCGAGCTCTTCACCAATTTGATCAGGTCGTCCAGCCCTTTGTTCGCGCCGGGCGCGCCGGTCGAAATCAACTTGCCGAGCGCTTTGATCGCGATCACGCGCAACGGCGTTTCGAGCTTGTCGTCCTTGACCATGTCCACGATCTTATTCACCGCCGCCTGCGAAATGTTCCCGCCCGCCGTGGGATCCTTGTCCAGCAGGATCGACACGGCTTTCGCCGCCGCTTCGCGGATGTACGAATCGGGGTCGGAAAGCAAATCGCAGAGCACGCCCACGTTGTCGGCGTTTCCAAACGCGCCGATCGCTTCGATGCATTTGGCCCGCAACGCTACGTTGGGCTCCGTGCGCGATTTGGCGATTTCGATCAGTATCCTCACCGCGTCTTTATCTTTCGGCGAGTCCTTGTCCAGCGTTTCGATGAAGCATTGCGCGATTTCCGTGCGGATCGCCGACACCGCGCGCGAGTCCTTCAACAATATGGTGAACGCGTCGATGTAGCGCGTCTTCGCTTTCTGCGTGACGTTCGTCTGCAAGCGCGTAAGCGTGCGCACCGCGGATTTCCCCACGAACGGATCCCGCGTGCCCCGGGCCACGTCGATCAGCAGATCGACGATGTTGTAATTGCGCTCGTCGGCTTCGGTGATTTCAGCGAGTTTGTCGATGGCGATTTTCTTCGCCTCCGAATCGGACGCGCCGCGCACAATCGCCACCAATTCGGCAACCGTCGCCTGCTTCGTGGGCGCAGCGGCGGCAAACGCGCGCGTCCCGCAGACGACGAAGACCACGGCAAGGATGAGCGGGTATCGGGCGGATTTCAAAGCCATGCAGGACTCTCCTAAGCGCATTCAATTTGAATCATCATTTTTAATTGAATTTTAGCCGCCGCGCAATGCGCTTTTAGGAGCGGCGGCACTCTTGCCGCCGTGCATCGCCGCAGCATTCAGGGCGGCAAGAGTGCCGCCCCTCCTTAATATCCATGACTATCGCCGCAGCCATTCCTTCCACCGCGCGATGTTCTTGCTGAAATTCTTTTGCGCGATGATGTTCATCGTATCGCCGATCATGTCTTTCAACGCCGCCTCCGGTGGCAGCTTTTCGAACAGCGCCACCAGCGCCGTGATCGCCGGCTTCTGCTCGGCCTCGAATTTTTTCGGATGCAGAAAACTCAGCGCGTAAACCGCGGATTCCTTGATCGGCATCACGGGGTCTTTATCCAAAACGTCCTCGAGCTTCAGCGCCACGCTGTGAACCGTCGCCATGTCGGACGCGATCTTAACCGCCTGCGTGCTGAGCAGGCTGCGCAGCGCTTTCACCGCCGCGTGCCGCACGGGAACGTCCTTTTCGCTCGTGGGTTTCTTCTCGTCGAAATATTCGTCGTACGTTCTAATCAGCGGCGCCGCCGACTGAGCCGTCCCGACTGTGCCGACGGCTTCGATCGCCGCGCGCACAATCTCATCCACCGGCACAACCAGCATCATGTTCATGAGAATGTCCAGGCCGCGCGCCGCGCCGGGCGCGTTGCTGGCGATCAACTGCCCGACGGCTTGAATCGCCACGATGCGCAAGTCCTTGTCGAGCGCCTCGTCGTTCATCATGTCGATGATGCGGCTAACCGCCGTTTGCGCCAGCCCGGTGCCGGCGTTGGGGTCTTTCATCAGCAGGTCCTTGATTGCGCGCGTCGCCGATTCCTTGAGCGAATTGTCCGGCTCGGACAACGCGTCGGAGAAAATCCCCATCGCCTCCGGATCGCCGGAATTGACCAGCGCCTCGATGCATTTGCAGCGCACGGGGATGCTCTGTTCCGCTCGATTTTTGGCGATGTCTTTTATGGCGTGAAACGCCGCCGCGTCGGCTTGCCCTTTTTCAAGCGTGTCGATAAAAAGCTGCGCAATTTCCGCGCGCACCGATGGCAGCGCTTTCGGATCGCGCAATATAAAAGTGAACGTCGGCAGGTATTTTGTCTTCGCCTGCGAATAAATCTTCTGAATCGACTTCAGTGCGCGCACAGCCACTTCGCCCACGAGCGAGTCCTGCGTGGATTTTGCGGCGTCGATCAACGTTTCAGTGACGAGATTGTCGCGCTCATCGGCGGGCTTTGTGATGCCTGCCAGTTTCTTGATCGCCGCAATCCGTCTCTCCGGATCGGGATTGTTTTTGACGATCGCGACCAACTCCGTAACGGTCGGCTCTGGGTCCTGCGCCTGTGCGGCTGCGGCGCGCCCCATCAAAAGCGATGCGGCCAGGATTATGGCGAATACGCGAACGGCTGTGCTGCTCATGGAAACGCCCTCCTCATTTAAGAGAATCGCGCTCGATCCTCACGAGGGCTATGACGGGGAGCGATTAATTTGAATGCAGGATTCTTTGAAAATTTTGAATTCGGAGCGGACGCGGGAGGCAGATTTCATCGCAGAAGAACGGGTGGCCCACCCTGTAAAATCGCGCTACAGCTTCTTGATGAACTCAATCGCCTCATCGTAGCGCGCGTAGCGCCGTTCGAGTTCCTTGAACTCCGGCCCGTGCATGCAGCGCTTTCCGTCTCCGCGACGGCCGACGCCGAGGAATTTGTGGAGCAGTTCGTGGTACATCAAATAATCGAGCACGAACAACGGCACCGCCGCCGAATCGAAGACGCGGCTGACGATCAACCGGTCGTTGCGCTCCTGATAGCTGCCCAATATGCGCCGTGCCCGCACGGGGCTCCAGCACAATTCCGGCTGCACCAGTCGCGATTCGAAATACGCGGCGTTGACGCGCTGAAAACTTTCGTCAAGCTGATGGTGCACGCCCTTTGAACCGTACGACATCTTCTTCGTTTTGCGCGCGCCCGGCAGTTTGAATTCCGTGTGCGGCAGCGAGCGCACAAACTGATCGTACTCCGCGCGGTGCAAACACTGCCGCGTGCGGCGCGAACGGCACAGCATCAGGCGCGCGGCCTGCAAAATCACGTCGTCGCCCGCGCGCCGAAACGCCAGATGAAATTTCACGATCGCCCGGCCGGTGCGTTCCATCTTGAAGCTGTACAGCGTCGCGCGGAACGGAAAAAATCGCACGCGCACCGACGTAATTTCCCCCGGCCTCAATTCGCGCGCGGCAATTTCAAGCAATTCTTTCGCGCGCGTATCCGTGATGAACGAACCGATTGTCTTCGGCGGCGCAGACGCGGCGAGGCGATTGAGTTCCGCGGGAAGCGGCGGGGGATGTTGATGGCCGTGTTTGCCGGAATTCTTGATCCCCAACAAATCTGAAAAGGCATCGCCGAGCGGCATCTCCGCCACGGCGGGCACTGTCGTGGTATCGGTGGGGCAGACATTCCTGTCTGCCGGGCAGACAAGAATGTCTGCCCCACCAGCCGGCGCCGGAGGCGGGGTGGCTGTGAAATCGAGCAGCATTTGCCCGGGAATTTCGCGCCGCTTGTACGCGGCCGCGGGTGACGTTTGTCTCATCGCAATCGTATAAGCGTGCCGTTTCCGCGGCGGAAATCAAGTGGCGTCGCTCAATGGCTACACCCCCACATTTCATATTATCGGACGAAGATGGCCGGAACATTAAAAAAAAGTGGTGGAGCAGGAATTCTTGTCTGCTGATAGGGCGGACATCCCCGTTTGCTTGACAGACAAGAATGTCTGTCCCTCCGCTTTCACAATTTCTTGAATTTGATTTGGGAATTTCGATGCCACTCGTTAGTATCGCACTTGGCAAGCTTGAGTCGAATATCCGCAGTTTGTTTTTCGAAAGGAGTCTCCTGCTGTGCGACAGCGAAAGAGACGATCCTCACGCAGTACGATGATTCTGGATGTGTGCAAATTATACGTGGGCGGCATGACGATGGATTTCGATAAATCCATCGACATCGGCACTCCCGCCGACAACCAATTTGAAATCGATTTCTTCCAGCGCATTCTCGACGCCAATCCGCTCCATTACGATGCGCTGCTAATTCTCGGCGAAGCGTATGGGCGGGCAGGCGATTACGGCAAAGGCCTCGAACTTGATTTGCGGCTCGCGCAGCTCAAACCCCAAAACGAGAAAGTGCATTACAACCTCGCGCGCTCCTATGCCTTGAACGGCCAGACCGATAATGCACTGCGCAATCTCTCCAAAGCGGTCGATCTAGGTTACAAAGATGTTGAACACCTTTGCAAAGACCACGATCTGGCCGCGCTGAAAACCGACCCGCGCTTTCAGAAACTGGTGCAGAAATTGGTCGATAAAAAGAACACGAAAACCAAGGAGTAGCGATGAAAACTTGTGGTGCAGGCGGCCCGCCTGCAAAAATTCAGTTCGACTCAATGAAAAAAGCGCTGTCCGTGTTATTCTTGGCGCTGATGCTCGTCGGCGTCGCTGGCTGCCACCGCTCCGAAGACGATTTCGACGACCGCACGCTGGCCCAGCGCCCGCACGTCGAAACCATGCACCCCGAAGACCGCAAAGACATCTTCCGCCCGTAAGCGGAATGTGGAATTTGGAATGTTGAATAGAGAACAAAGCTGTTGTTCCATATTCAATATTCCACATTCCACATTCCTTCATAGCCGTCGAATGTGATACCCGCCGTCCACATCGAAAACCTGCCCCGTCGAAAACGGAAACGCGCCGCTTAAAATCGCCGCGACGCACGCGCCCACATCTTCAGGTTGCCCCCAACGCTGAATCGGCGAAAGTCCTTCGCCGATCAATTTATCGTACTTCTCCTTCACCGGCCCGGTCATGTCCGTGGCGATCACGCCCGGCCGGATTTCGTGGACGAAAATCTTTTCGTGCGCCAGCCGCGCCGCGAAAAGCTGCGTCATCATTCCCATGCCCGCTTTGCTGATGCAGTACTCGCCCCTATTAATGGAGACCGCGTAGCCGCTCACCGACGAAATGTTGACGATGAACCCGCGCTCGATCGCGCCGGATTTGATCTGCGCAATCATCTCGCGTGCGGCAAGCTGCGACAAAAAATACGGTCCTTTCAGATTGACATTCATCACGCGGTCGTACGCATTTTCCGTCGCATCGAGCAAATCGTCGCGCGCTTCCGGCGCCACGCCGGCGTTGTTGACCAGCGCATCCAGCCGCCGGAATTTGCTGAGCGTGAAATCGACCATGAATTTGCGCTGCGACGAATTCGCCACGTCGCCCTGCACCGCCTCGGCCGTTCCGCCCGCGGTTCGAATCAGCGCCACCGTTTCTTCCGCGGCGCCCTTGTGCGACGAGTAGTTGACGCCCACGCGCCAGCCGATCTTGCCCAGCGCGATGGCAATCCCCCGCCCTATTCCGCGCGATGCGCCGGTGACAAGCGCCGCCGGGGCGGATGCGATTTTTGTGTCGTTGCTCACGGAAAGTATTGTCGCGAAAACGGATTTTTGCGCAAAGGAAAGTCATACGTCGATGGTTCATCCCAGCAAACCAAAACGACACGCAACTCATCGCACGCGCTCCAAAATTCAAGCATGACGCTCCGATGAATTCGGTGTATGCTGTCGCGGCGATTTTTTAAACTCAAACCAAGCGGGATGCCATGCTACCGACTCGACATTTTTTCGTTCTCACCGTGCTGACAAGCACGATTTTTTATGTCCTTGCGGCGCGCGCTGCGGAACCTGAAAAAATCACATTCCAAAAAGGCGACCACGTCGCCATTATCGGCGATGGCCTCGCCGACCGCTTGCAGCACGACGGCTGGCTGGAGACGCTGATCCAAAAGGCGTTTCCGCAAGACGAACTGGTGATCCGCAATCTCGCCTTTTCGTGCGACGAAATTGTGCCGGTCGAACAAACCGACAAAGGCGGCACGCGCGAACAATGGCTCAACAACGTCAAAGCCGACGTGATTCTCGCGTTCTACGGATTCAACGAATCCTTCGCCGGCGAAGCAGGGCTGCCCAAATTCAAACAAAATCTCGACGCATTCCTCAAAGAGAAGTTGAACGCCAACTACAGCGGCAAAGGCCATCCGCGGCTCGTGCTCTTCTCGCCGATCGCGCAAGAAAAAATGAGCGACCCGAATCTGCCCAATCCGGATGCGAACAACAAAAATCTGGCGCTGTACACGGCGGCGATGGCGGAAGTCGCAAAAGCGAACAACGTCCGCTTCGTCGATCTCTTCGCGGCGTCGAAAGAACTTTACGCGCAAACGCATCAGGAACTGACCTTCAACGGCATTCACATGACCATGGCCGGCAACGAAAAACTCGCGCCGGTCATCTTCAAAAATTCAATCAACGCCGAATTGCCATCGCCCAGCGGCGCGCTGGATTTGCTCCGCGCTGCCGTGCTCGACAAGAGCGAAACGTGGCACGACCGCTACCGCACCGTGGACAGCTACAACATTTTCGGCGGGCGTTCGACGTTGAGCTACCAATCCGGCAAAAACGGGCCGAAAGTCACCAACGCCGAAATCATGCACGAAGAAATGACGCAGCGCGACGTGATGACGGCCAACCGCGACAAGCGCGTCTGGGCCGCGGCGAACGGCAAGGATATCAAAGCGGACGATTCGAACTTGCCGCCCGTGCGCAAAATCGGCACGAATCTCCCCGGCACAAATCCCGACGGCTCGCACCCCTTCTTAAGCGGCGAAGAAGCGATCAAACACATGACCGTCCCCAAAGGCTGCAAAGTCACTCTCTTCGCCAGCGAAGAACAATTTCCGCAACTGGTCAAGCCCGTGCAGATGAACTGGGACACGAAGGGGCGCTTGTGGGTTTCGGCGTGGAAGAACTATCCCGAGCGCACGCCCGACAGCAAAGACGGCGACAAGCTGCTGATCTTCGAGGACACAAAAGGCACCGGCAAAGCCGACAAGTGCACGACCTTCGTCGATAATTTGAATTGCCCGACCGGGTTTCAATTCTTCAGAGACGGCGTGCTGGTGATGCGCTCGCCCGATTTGCTTTTCCTGCGCGACACCAACGGCGACGACAAATACGACACGAGCGAGCGTGTATTAATGGGCCTCGACGCCGCCGATTCGCACCACGAAACCAATTCGATGGTGCTCGATCCCGGCGGCGCGACCTATTGCAGCGACGGCGTGTTCATGCGTACACAAGTCGAAACTGCCGCCGGCCCCGTGCACAACACCGACGGCGCAATTTACCGCTACGAACCGCTCACGCAGAAGTTCGAGCGCTACGTCGCCTACGGCTTCGCCAACCCGCACGGCCGCGTCTTCGATTATTGGGGTACGGACATCATCACCGACGGCACTGGCAACGAAAATTATTTCGCGCCCGCCTTCAGCGGCCACATCGACTTTCCGGCGAAACACAGCCACCTGGAGCAGTATTGGGTGCGCCCGTCGCGCCCGTGCGCGGGCACCGCGTTCCTGTCGAGCCGCCATTTCCCCGACGAATTTCAGGGCAATTTCCTGAATTGCAACGTCATCGGCATGCAGGGCATTTTCCGCGTGAAAGTCACCGAGGACGGTTCCGGCTTGAAAGGGCAGACGCTCGAAAATTTGGTGAGCTCCGATGACAAGAATTTCCGCCCCGTGGCCGTCAGCGTTGCGCCGGACGGCTCGATTTATTTTCTGGATTGGTCGAACGCAATCATCGGCCACATGCAGCACCATCTGCGCGATCCCAACCGAGATCAGATTCACGGCCGCATCTACCGCATGACCTTCGAAGGCCGCCCGCTAATCAAAGCGCCCAAGATCGACGGCGCGCCCATCGCCGATCTGCTTGAAGTGCTGAAACTGCCCGAAGACAACACCCGCACGCGCGCGAAGCTGGAACTCAGCAAGCATCCCGCCGCCGAAGTGATCGCCGCGACCGACAAATGGATCGCCGCGCTCGACAAGAACGATCCCGCTTACGAGCATCACGTGCTGGAAGGGTTGTGGGTGCATCAGTGGAACAACGTCGTCGATCTCGCGCTGCTCAAGCGCGAGTTGAAATCGCCGAATTACCACGTGCGCACGGCCGCGACGCACGTGCTCTGCTACTGGCGAGACCGCGTGCCCGATGCGCTCGCGCTCTTGAAGGAGCAGGCCGGCGATGAGCATCCGCGCGTGCGCCTCGAAGCCGTGCGCGCCGCAAGTTTCTTCAACGGCAAAGACGTGCCGGCCGCGTACGACATCGCCTACACGATTTTGAAACAGCCGACGGATTACTACCTCGATTACGTGTACCACGAAACGATCCGGCAATTGTTAATGCTGAGCAAAGAACAGCCCATGCCCGCCGATCCCGATTTGGCGGCGCTGGTCGTGAAAAAGAAAAACGCGCCCGTCGGCGAAGAGAAAAAATTTGGTCCGACGAAAAAGCTCACCAAAGCCGAGCAGAAAGTCTACGACCAGGGCCGCGCGATTTTCATGCGCGACGCTCATTGCATCACCTGCCACCAAGCCAACGGCCTCGGCCTCGCGCCGCAATATCCTCCGCTCACCGACAAGGAATGGCTCACCGGAAACGACGAGCGGCTCATCAAATTTGTGTTGAAAGGCCTGTGGGGACCGGTCAACGTCGGCGGAAAACATTACGACCCGACGAAGGGCACTCCGCCAATGACGGGCTTCGAGAATCTTTTGAAAGACGACGAAGTCGCCGCGGTGCTCACCTATGTGCGGCAATCTTTCGGCAACAATTACGATCCGATTTCAAAAGAGCTCGTCAAAAAAGTGCGCAAGGAAGTCGAGTCGCAAGCGAGCTTCTACATGATCGAAGATCTGATGAAACAAAACCCCATCGCCGGCTGGGAAAAGTGGGCCGACACCGCCGCGCAGAGCGCGCCGAACGAAGCGGCGCTGATGGAGAATTTCAAAGGCGCATTGACCGGCGGCAACGCGGCGGCGGGGAAGAAGTTCTTTTTCGAAAGCGAAAAAGTAAAATGCTCAAGCTGCCACAAAATTGACGGTAAGGGCGCCGACATCGGACCCGATTTGACGAAAGTCTCGTCGGCGCCGGAAAAGGACCGCAAGTACTTGCTCGAATCGATGCTGCTGCCCAGCAAAGTAATCGTCAAAGGATTTGAAACGGAGATGATTCGGACCAATGACGGCCAAGTGTACATGGGCATCGTCAAAGCCGATGACGGCAAGAAAGTCAGCCTCAAACAAGCCGACGGCAAGGCCATCGAACTCGCCAGCGACCAGATCAAGCTGCGCAAAAAGCAGGCGCTTTCCGCAATGCCGCCGATGGGCGAGGTGCTGAGCAAAGCGGAGATTGCGAACCTGGTCGAATTCCTATCGACGCTGAAATAAAAGGAGGGGCGACACTCTTGTCGCCCTTGAATGCTTCACGGCGACAAGAGTGTCACCGCTCCAAACGCTTAGAACGCCACCTGAAAATTCAGCACAAAGCTGTTGTTCTTCGTGTCGTGAAACACGCGGTTCGCGCTCGATTTGTCGCCGGGCAGTTCGACGAAATTGTAGTTGGCTTGAACCTTCGCGTTGTGGCCCATGATGTAGTAATTCACGCCCGCGGTCCACACGCGCGTGTAAAACGCATCGGTCTTCCACGGTTCGATCAAATCGGCTGTTTCGATGTTCTGAAATTCCTCGAAGCGCCCAAGAACTTCGACCGGCTTCAGCCAGCACGGCAGTTCACAAATCTTGCTTTCAGAAAACTTGTAGCCCAGCGCGCCGTAAATGCCCTGCCGGCTGAATGGAACGCCATACTGCTGCGCGTATTTGTTCGTGCCCGTGCTGTTGCCTTGAACGTCGATTACGCTGCCCGGCTGTTCGCGATCTTTGATCCAAGTCCATTCCGTGCGCAGCCACAGGCCGCTTGCCACGCTTCCAAATTTGTAACTGCCCCACGCGTTGTAATGCGATGCCCAAGCCTGCGGCCGATTCAGATCGTTGGTCGGCGCGGTGATCGGCAGATCGTTATTGCCTTTGCCGTGCGCGCCGGCGACGACCGACGCGCCGAGTTCCATTTTGCCCCAGCAATCGTCCCACAGCGGCCGCACCAGCAGGCGCCCGTTAATATCCTTCGAGTAATTGCTCTCAGGCCGATTCTGCTGGTTGCCCGGTTCGAAATACGTGCCGGCGCCGTTGAAAACGGCCAGAGAATACTGGAACCGGCCGTTGCCGTGCATGCCCTCTTCTTCCCACCAGGAACCGTGTACCATGGCGCCCATGTCGCGCGTGTTGGAGAAAGATCCCAGCATCGAGCGTTCGACGAAATCAAGTTCGCCGTTCAGGCGAAGGCCTTCCTCGCCCAATTGCACAAGAAACTGTCCGATTTGTACATCGTGATGCGGAAGGCAATCGTGCCAGTTGATGAACGCATCTTGCAGCAAACGCGGGCCGCCCGAAAACGTTGTCCCGCTTTCCCCGCCGGTGATGAACGCAGTGCTGTCCACGCCGTTGGTTTTGAACCCCGGCGCGACCTGATTGGCTTTCTTGGTGCCGAAAAGATCGGCTTGATTGCTCGGAAATCCGGGAAACGCAATGCACTCGCGCGCGGGATCGATCATCAGCACCGAGCGGATGTTTTCATTGAGGTCCATCGTCAGCTTGATTTCAGAGCGGCGCACGCGAAAGCCGCTGGAGGCCAGCACAGCGTTCGAATCGGAAATGTGGTTGACGTTGGGATCGTCGAAAAAACCGCGTGAGTCGTGTTGTACATTATAATACCAGACCTGAATCAAACCGCCGACGGTCAACTTGCCGACCTTCGTGGTGGCGGCGGCATTCGGGCCGTACTTGCTCTCCAGCGCCGTGTCCACCAGCGTGCTGGACGGCGGCGTGCCTGCGCCGCGCGCCTCCATCTCCGCCATGCGCTGCTTCATGCGCTCCCATTCGGCTGTCGGAACTTCGACCGCAAAAGCCTCGGCTATGCCAAGGAAAAGGATTCCAACCAGAATCTCAACACAACGAAACTTTTGCACTATCCGTCCTCCCTTGAAAACGATGACTTTGAAGTGCCGCCTTACGAGGAAATTCCGTGCCATTCGCCGCGCACGCTAGACCAACCTGGTGAATAATGAAGATTTGAATAAGATTGTATAAGAACAGCGCTACCATGTCGAACTTGAAAAACATTATTTCGGCAATAGGAAGAGCGCGTCGTGTCTGTTCTTAATGAAACAAAGCGGTCAAAATGTCCTGCCAGCCATTGAGTTTGCAGCAACCGCCTAAAACCGGGAATGTCCATTTTCGCGCTACTTGCATTGCGTCTTAGAATTGGTTCACCGGTTCAACTCGCTCTTCAATTCCCACTGCTCGCCCAAAAAGCCCGCATCCTTCACGCCTTGCGTGAGGCGCTCGGCGGCCGGCACGTCCATGCTGACGATCGCCCAATCGGGGAGCTTGGGCGTTTGCTGCGAATTGCTCGCGGCGCCGAATCGCGCGAAAGTGAATCCGCTGTTGAGCACCACGTATTTTTTCGGGTTGAGCGGATTGGGATAGATCAGCAGTGGGACGCACTCGTTCGCGGGAAAATTCTTCGCGCCGACCGTGACATTTTGCGCGGACCATTTGATCGGCAATTTGTCGGCGATTTTGGCGAGGATTTTGTTGCTCTGTGGATCGCCCCACAGAATCAAATTGTGCGCGGCGATGTCGGCCTCGCTCACGTCCGCGTCGTATTTCACGCGCGCTTCGCCTCGCATTTGTTTACGCCATTGCGTGAGCGCATCGTTCATTTCCGATTGAGTCCACTTGCCGATTTTTTCGCTGAGCGGCTTGCCCGTTGGACGAACCATCATGAAGGATTCCATGAAGGCGTCGTCGATGGGGCCTTGCAAATCGTGGCGCTTGCGCAACGGAGCGCCGGCTTCCAGCCGGCTGGTAGCCGGCATTCCATCCTGCTCCCATTTTCCGTCTTTCTTGAAAAGCGCGATGTGCCATGATTTTTTTTGATTGGGCGGGGCGCCGCTCAGCTCCATTCCGTCGATGGAGATTTTCACGGGCGCGTCGGAGTTTGAAATATCGGGCGTCAGCACCAATGCAGCTACGTTGCTTGTCTTCAGCGTAATCGAATTTGCGCCAAGCGTCGCGTCGATGCGCGCGCGTTCCCAATGTTTTTCGAGCGCCTCAATCGTGATCCAGTGCATCGTGTTGTACTTGAGCGTCCACGTCGTGAAATGAATCTCGCGCGGCAGCGGATCGAGCCCTTTGTCGGCGGCGGCGCTGACGAGCTTCGCGACTTCCTTCTTCGCGTTGGGTTCGTAGGCGTGGCCGGTTTTGGGCCCGATGATGTGCGTCATCTTGATGTGTTCCGCGGCGAGCGTTTTTTCCATCAAATCCGCCGCGGCTTTCTGCGAGTCGATTTCGCCGCTGTAAGCGACCAACGTGGTGTTGGTCAGGTTGATCGCGTAATCGACGGCGTCGTAAAGGTGCCAGAGTTTCTGCTCGTACCACGGAATCGTGTTGAGCTTTCCGTCGAGGTGCTGATACGTGCGAACATCGGTAAAACCGGCGCCGGGATTGACCGCGGCCCATTGCCCGGCCAAATGCGCGCCGAGATGCCACGTGGCCGCGCCGCCCATTGAAAATCCGCGCACGGAGATTTTGTGCGAATCGATCGAATAGTGCGCGCAGACGTGGTTCATCGATTCAAGCGCGTCCATTTCGCCGGCGAATTTGTACGCGTTGCAATAGCGGCCGTACGGATGCAGTTCGAACCCATTCTCCGTGGGGAATTCGGCTTTGCCGTTCAAGCGGCCGTTGATGAACGCCAGTTCGCTGTTCTTTTCGTTGCGGCCCATGAACCAGAAATCAAGGCGATGCCCGCTCCCTTGCGGTCGCGGCTCGTATTTCGCGGGAACGATCAATCCGTACGGGATCGAGGTGCCGTCGAGTTCGGAACGATAGCCGCGCACGACCGCTCCGGTTTGCAAAGTCCACGGTGTTTGCCCGGCGCGCAATTGTTTCGCGCGTTCTTCGCCCAGCGCCAGCAGTTTCTTCGCGATGTCGAAATCGCCCACTTTTTTGGTCTTGGCGTTTTCGTAAAAGAGGTCGTCTTCCAGCGCGAAGCGCACCGCGTTGTGAAAGATTTCAATGTCGGGGAGCAATTCGAGGAGTTTGGGTTTGTCTTTCAGATCGGATTTGAGCGCGTCGATTTCTTTGCCCAACGATGCGGCGCCTTTCTCAAGCTCGGCTTTGATCTCAGGCGGGACGGGCACGCCTTTGGGCGGGACGTCGGCGGCGGCTAACGAAGTTACGCAACAAAAAAGCGCCAGCACGAGTCGGCGGAACATGGGGAGGTCCTCAATCGGTTTTGGAGGTATACACCGTTGGCGCTTTCGCCGCTAACGCGGCAGAGGAGACTGAGTGCTCAGCGTCGCCTTCCGCACCGCAAAATTATCATCACCCGAAAAAACCAGGTACATACTCTTGCCGTCGGCGCTGATCCACTTCGCCGGAAAACTCGCGCTCTCCCCCGGACCCACGTCCCATTTTTCGGTAAAATAAACGGTCGTCCACGGCCCCCACGGTTCGCGCGCGTCATACACCCCAAAGCCGCCTTCAAAACGCGTGTCCGCTCTTTTGCCTTCCGTTCCGGGAAGAATCTGAACCAAAAAATAGCGTTTCAACGCCGCGTTGTACGTGACGCCTGACCGAAAACAGCGGCCCGCATGTATGAACACTGCGCCGCGATCGGCAATTGACGATGTCCAAACGGGCGCTCCAGTGGCGTCGAGTGCTTTCAAAAATTCGTACGCAGTCTCCTGGCGGATTTTTGATTTGGGAACGCGGGCCAGCACGAGGCGATCCGCGGGTTGGTAGGCGCTGTCGGCGTCGGGCGAATAAACGTAGACGTACTCGTCGCGCGCGCCGCTGTAATTCTTGCCAAAATTTAAATACGTCGGACAGCCGAAACTGGTTTTGAATTTCCATTCCGCCCATTCCCATGTCGCGCCGTGATCGCTTGACCACGCCAACTGCGAGTTACCCGCGTTGCGCGCCCACATATACAAAACGCCGTCGCACATCAGCATCCCGCTGGCTTTCCGGCCGTTCTTGCCGGAGGTAGTGTTTTCGGCGCTTGCGGCACGAATGTTGACGCCCGTGAAATTTTCGGCGCTGCCCTCGACACGCGCGATGCCCATTCCCAATTTCACGGACACGAACGGCTCAAAGCCGTAGCCGTCGCCGTATGCCGTGTATTGCTGGTCGTCATCCGCCCACGTCAGTGGCCAATTGTCGCTGTCGTGCCCCTTGCGGACGATGCTCTCTTTCGGCGCCCACTCGATTTTGAACGCGCTCGGCGGATAAGGCGGCGTCAAAGCTGCGCGCGCGGCACCGTTCCCGCTCCCCTGAGGTCGCGGCGCGTCCACGCGCCCAACTGCTTCAATCAGCGGCTTAAACAAAATCGTCGCGCGCGGGTCGTGGTATTCTTCGAAGACATCTTTCGGATTGAGCTTCTTCAATTCCTCCGCGCTCACCATCGTTTCGCCGTTGCGGACCATGATCAGATTCAAGCTCGGCACGACCAGCAGCACTTGATCGCCTGCGCCCGCGCCCCACACCGCGTCGCGCGGCATCCACGCGTAACGGCGCGCATTATTCGTCCACCAACCCATGCCGCAGTTGCCCGGCAACCCCGCGTCCTGCGAGACTTGCTGGATCGCTTCGCGGCTCAGCACGCGCTCGCCGTCCC